>Ga0272441_10007063_pt1 | contig 18428 bp, 13 predicted proteins | sample SSMProp6N_FD_193582 | JGI IMG/M metagenome (GOLD analysis project Ga0272441, IMG submission 193582) | Marine sediment archaeal communities from Little Sippewissett salt marsh, Falmouth, MA, United States - SSM-Prop-6N | ecosystem: Environmental > Aquatic > Marine > Wetlands > Sediment ... | reverse complement strand
CGTCCCAGAATCAGCGCGATAAGTTGTTCCGTGAGTTTGATGGTGTTCCATTCATATCCCCCGTGGATTCCGCCGATGATCAGCAGCTTTCTGGATCCTGTGCCAAAACGATAAGCTTCGATCGGTCGGCCGGCGACGGATTCACCGATCACAATCGGTCCATCCCAGAAAACGGTAGGTGAAGGGGTTGCACTGGGTTCCGGGGTGGCGGTTGGCAATGGTGTGTTGGTCGGCGTACTCTCGGATGTGGCAGTTTCTGTTGATTCAGGCGTTTCGGTGTCTTCGATGACATCCGCATTGGGTCGAATCGAACCAAGTGTGGCACAAGAAGCAAGGAAAATCATGACGAGCATGAAGCCGCCAGCAGCGAGGATCTCTGAAAGGTTTCGTTTTCGAGTTCTGGCAATGTGCTTCATCTCTAAGCCAGCATCTCCTCAGCCAAACTGGATAAAATACCAGTAGCATGGGGCTTGATCTACAAGGGCGATATTGCGTGCTTGGCACGCGATACTTCTGCGTCAGATAGATCCCGATAGCATACTTTACACATGACCATGATTTCTGCCAAGTATGTCGCTTTTTCCGTCTTCACGAGTTGTGCATGGAGCGAAGATGTGCTCGTTAAGATGGTGAAAATTGGATTGACTCCTGTCTCACACGCAATAATCCCTTTATCTTCCCATTGACTGACGACATGATTCCCCTTCGGCACCACGCAAAAGCGGACCTCTAAAACAGGTCATAACCTTCCAATCACTTAACAAATCTCGAATCTGAAGGCCACGCGGTAGTCAAAATTTCCGCCATCGGCTACAATACGCTTGAAACTCTGGATTGTGTGCATAGATTTTAAGAAATAATTGAGATCTACATGGCCCTCGAGATAGGATCAATACTTCGAAATCGATATCGAATTGATGGTGTCCTCGGGCAAGGTGGAATGGGCGCTGTTTATCGGGCGTTCGATCTGAACCTGGGCGTCGAAGTCGCTGTTAAAGAGAATCTTTTCACAACCGAAGAGTTCGAGCGACAATTCGAACGCGAAGCCCAGATCCTTGCCAGATTACGACATCCCAATTTGCCCCGCGTTTCGGATCACTTTGTGATCGAAGGTGAGGGCCAGTATCTTGTTATGGATTTCATTCAGGGGATTGATATCCGGGAACATCTTGAGAAGGAAGGCCCGATCTCGGAAAAAGTAGCATTGCCCTGGTTCCTCGATATTAGCGATGCGCTCTCCTACCTGCATTCCCAGACCCCGCCGATTCTGCATCGGGATATTAAACCCGGCAATATTAAAATCATGCCCAATGGAAAGGCCATTCTGGTTGACTTCGGCCTGGCGAAGTTCTTTGAAAAAGGAGGCGCGACGACGACGGGGGCAAAGGCTATGACGCCTGGTTTCTCCCCACCCGAACAATACGGGACAGGGGGAACGGATCCGCGTACGGATGTGTATTCACTCGGCGCAACAATGTATGCGGCTTTGACGGCGACCATTCCTGAGGATGCGATCGAGCGCGCAATGGGGCATACGAATCTAACCTCGATTCGCAAAATCGATCCAAATATCACCCCTTCTGTTGCGCGTGTTATTGAAAAAGCATTGGAGGTCAAACCTCGAAATCGCTATCAATCGGTAGCGGCCTTCGCTTCTGCCCTCAGTGGATCTGGGACAGCAAGCCAATCAACCGTCGTCAGACCGTTCCAACGCATCGACGATTCCGTTCGCAATTCGGACACAGCCCGACTAATGGACGATACATTGAACTCCTTGCGTACTACGCAGGAGAAACCCAGCCGATTGCCGATGACGATCCTGCTTGGTTCTGTCGCCGTGATCATTGCCGCAGGTTTGCTCTACATGGGGTCAAACCTGGGGAACTTGTTCAATGGGGATGAAACGTCAGCGGTGATTACGAATGAGTTGGGTACAGTGATCAGTCCTGAGCAGACTGATGAAAACGAAGATTCTGAGGAGACTCCCGTTTCATCACCAGCTGCCGATGGGACGGGATCGATTTCTGAAGCTGATGCGACACACATTGCAGAAACCGAGGCGGCCTTGCTTACGGCGACGCCCACCGGTGGTGGGGTTGGCCAAATCGCCTACGCCTCGGATAAATCGGGTGTGCCCCAGATCTATCTGATCAACCTCGACGGAACCGATGAGCGCCAGTTGACCGATTTCGAGGAGGGCGCTTGCCAACCAGCCTGGAGTCCAAGTGGATATCGCCTGGCATTCACCACTCCCTGTCTGAAAAATCGGGATGATTACGCTGGATCGAACATCTGGTTGGTCTCGATCGACGTGGCGGGTAACATCGGCAATCCCGAGCCGCTCTTGTTGGGACAAGGAGGGAATTTCGATCCCGCCTGGTCACCGGATGGGAAACGTATTGCCTTTACATCGCTTCGAGAGGGTCGTCCTCAAATCTTCGTCACCAATCTGGAAACGGGTGATCTATTGAATGTTAATGATGATTTGGGCTACAACTACCAGCCTACATGGGCTCCCACGGGCGATGAGATTATGTTCAAGTCCGATCGCGGGGGTGAAAGTTCGATTTGGTCTGTCCCGAATACCGGCGGCGAAGCGAAAGTCTTCAGTCGGGGGGAATATAAGGACGATTCCAATCCCGATTGGTCGAAGGACGGGCAGTTCATATTATTCGTTCGGCGAAATCCCGACTCCCCACCAAATCTGGTCATAGCTCCCTATGAAGATCTCGGCTTCGTTAACTCACGTGTTTGCGTCGAAGGCAAATTGAGCGGTGCGCCAATGTCGGAGCCAATCTGGTCTCCCGATGGAAATTGGATCGCCTTCGAAACTTGGCCGGATGGCACCAATCACAATATTGCTTTGGTCTCCTCCAGTTGTAGTGGTTATGCGGAGATAACCACCGATCCGGCATATGACTTCGATGTCAGCTGGCGGCCGATACCCTAAACGCCGGCATTTATACCGGGTGTCTACCTTAGAAGAACCATAAGTACAAATTTTTCCAACGACTGCAGCGACATGCAGTCTTTTTTTTTATATCTCTCGGCAGCTTCGACGATCTCGGAACAGGAAGGGTGTCAGGTTGGGTTTGGAACTCTGTTCTTGATGTCCCATGCAGCTTGGTGCATAATCTCATTATTGGTTGCTGATGTAAAGGTTCCCGTATACAAGTCTTTCCGATGTGGGATTGAAAACGGGGAATATCGAATCCAAGAACGAAATGGGAGAGAAAGATGACAGCAAAGATCATTGACGGCAAGGCAATCGCTGCAGAATTACGCCAGGAAGTGGCCAAAGGTGTGGAAGCACTTGTCGCCTCAGGGGCGAACAAACCGGGATTGGCAACGGTGCTGGTGGGGGAGGATCCTGCTTCACAAACCTACGTGCGCATGAAGCAAAAGGCTTGCGATGAAGTTGGTATTAAGTCTTTTGGACACACACTTTCCGCAGACGTGTCGCAGGAAGAGCTGGCACAATTGGTATCGGATCTGAATGCCAATCCTGAAGTACACGGGATATTGGTGCAATTGCCTCTTCCGGCGGGTCTGGATGAGGAAGCGATATTGAGAGCCATCAGCATCGAAAAAGACGTGGACGGCTTTCACCCGATCAACATCGGTCGCCTGGCACAGAAGGGACGGGAGGCCTTGTTCGTTCCCTGTACGCCGGCAGGATGCATCACGCTGCTGAAAAAAGCTGGTGCGAAGTTGGAAGGGGCAGAAGCAGTTATCGTTGGACGCTCGAATATCGTGGGTATGCCGGCGGCATTGCTGCTGGTAAAAGAAAATGCCACGATCACAATCTGTCACTCGCGCACGCAAGATTTGCCTGAAGTGTGTCGAAGAGCTGACGTCCTCATCGCGGCAATCGGTCGTCCGGAGATGATCAAGGGTGATTGGATCAAGCCAGGTGCGTATGTGATCGATGTGGGCGTCAATCGTGTAGACGACCCCAGTGCGAAACGGGGCTACAAACTCGTGGGCGATGTGGCCTTCGATGAAGCCAAAGAAATCGCCGGGGCGATCACACCTGTGCCTGGCGGCGTAGGCCCCATGACCATTGCTGGATTGCTTAACAACACCCTGCGCTCTGCGCAGCGCAGTGCGGGCTGATTAGCGTGTATTGTTACTGAGACGCCGCCCAATCGGGGCGGCGTTTTCTTATCCGCTGCCATCTCACCAAGATGACAAATTTGCGGAATTCGATGGATCAAGTTATTTGTCAGACAATTGACCCTTTGCGCCAAGTTTGCTAGACTCAAGTTATCGAGATTGAGGAGGTTGCATGGGAACGCTGCTCGTGAAAAACACTGCAGTCATCGTAACCATGGATAACCAGCGGCGCGAAATCTCTCATGGCGCAATCTTCAGTCGCGATGGCTGGATCGAAGAAATCGGGACGAGCGATTGCGTCACACAGGAAGCGGATGAAGTGCTCGACCTGGAAGGTCACCTTGTCCTTCCAGGTTTTATCAACACTCATCATCATTTCTATCAAACGTTAACCCGGGTGATCCCCGCCGCACAGGATGCGGACCTTTTCCAGTGGCTGAAGACGCTCTATCCGATTTGGGCCGGACTAACGCCGGAGGATATCCAAGTCTCCACGCAATTGGCTTTGGCGGAACTGGCGCTCTCCGGTTGTACTACGGCTTCGGATCACCTCTATATTTATCCCAATGATTGTCGTCTCGATGACCAGATTGAAGCCGCTCGTCCACTGGGTATGCGCCTGCATGCCTCGAGAGGCTCGATGAGTCTTGGTGAGTCCCAAGGAGGCTTGCCGCCGGACAGGGTGGTTGAAGATGAAGAAGCCATCCTCAAAGATACGCAGCGATTAATCGAGACCTATCACGACCCACAGCCGGGGTCGATGCTGCAGATCGTGATTGCGCCGTGCTCGCCGTTTTCGGTAACTCCCGATCTGATGCGTGAAGCAGCGAGCCTTGCTCGAGCGCATGGTGTGCGTCTGCATACACATCTGGCCGAAACTTTGGATGAAGAGCATTTTTGTCTGGATGAATTCGGCCATCGCCCACTCGCCTACGCGGAGGAACTGGATTGGGCTGGCGACGATGTGTGGTTCGCGCACGCGGTGCATATCAATCCTGAAGAAGTCGATCGTATGGCCAAAGCGCAAATCGGCGTAGCCCATTGTCCATCTTCGAACATGCGTCTTGCTTCCGGCATCGCACCGATCAGGCGCTATCTCTCTACAGGTGTCGCTGTAGGCCTGGGTGTGGATGGTTCGGCGAGCAATGACAGTTCGCATATGTTGGCCGAAGCGCGGCAGGCGTTTCTCCTCTCCCGGGTTGGTTCGGCGGTAGCTCCGGAGATCGATGATTCAGAAGATCTACTGACGGCACGTGAAGCGCTCGAGTTGGCGACCATTGGCGGAGCAAAGGTACTTGGAAGATCGGACATCGGTTCATTGGAAGCAGGTAAATGTGCGGATTTTGTGGCGATTAATTTAGAGCGTCTCGAGTACGCCGGAGCGCTGCACGATCCCGTAGCCGCGGCCATTCTGTGTGCATCCGTCTCTGTTGATTACAACTACGTGCAGGGGAAACCGATCGTCTGCGAAGGCAAGTTCATTCCGCTGGAAATCGAATCGTTGATCGAACGGCACAATCGTGCTGCCTGCCGCCTGGCAGACGGCGTCTAGCGATAACGAGCATGGATAAGGAGTACGCCATGGAGGCGCAAAAGTGGAGTGAGATTACGCGTGGCCTGGTCGATGTTGCCATGGGCCGTGAAAAGGCCGATCTCGTCATCCGAAATGGACTCTGGGTTTGCGTACAGTCGGGTGAGATCCTGGACGACATCGACATTGCCATTCAGGGCGAACGAATTGCATACGTTGGGCCGGATGCGAGCCATACCGTCGGTCCAAAGACGGAAATTATCAACGCCGAAGGACGCTATCTCGTACCAGGCTTGTTGGACGGGCACATGCATGTTGAGTCCGGCATGGTAACGGTTACGGAATTTGTGCGCGCTGTGATTCCACACGGCACCACGGGAATGTTCGTCGATCCACACGAGATCGCCAATGTCTTCGGCCTTAAAGGCGTACGTTTGATGGTCGATGAGGCGGCTGTGCAGCCGATCCACGTCTGGGTGCAGATGCCATCCTGCGTGCCTTCGGCTCCCGGGTTGGAAACGCCAGGTGCAGAGCTCGGACCGGACGAAGTGGCCGAGGCGATGGAATGGCCGGGGATTATCGGTCTGGGTGAAATGATGAACTTTCCCGGTGTTTATCTCAGCGACGAGAAAATGCACGCTGAAATGGCCGTGACGCGTTCGGCGGGCAAGGTGATTGGTGGACATTACGCTTCGCTCGATTTGGGACTGCCCTTTCATGGATACGTAGCCGGAGGCCCGCAGGACGATCACGAAGGTACCCGGTTGGAGGACGCCATCTCCCGTGTTCGCCAGGGTATGAAAGCCATGCTTCGATTGGGATCGAGCTGGCATGACGTGGCGGCGCAAGTGCCTGCGATCCTTGAAAGGGGATTGGATCCACGCCATTTCCTCCTCGTCACGGATGATAGCCATTCCGGGACGTTGATCAGGGATGGGCACATGGATCGTGTCGTACGGCATGCGATCGAGCTGGGTTTGGAACCGATGACTGCGATCCAGATGGCCACGTTAAACACGGCAGAGCATTTCGGCGTTGCCAATGATGTCGGACAGATTGCGCCCGGTCGTTATGCTGACGTCCTGATTGTGAGCGATCTTGAAGCCTTGCAGATCGACCAGGTCATCGCCAAAGGAAAACGTCTTGCTGCGAATGGCGAATTGGTTGTCGATTTGCCCGCATTTTCATATCCGGCGGAAGTCAAGTCATCCATCGTTCTCGGACGCAAGTTGGAAGCCAAGGATTTTCGGCTGGCCTCTCCACAGGATGGGAAAGTCACGGCAAATGTGATCGGGGTTGTCGAGAATCAGGCACCCACACGACACCTCACAATCGAAGTCGAAGCTGCAAACGGAGAGATTCCCGCGGACATCAAAAACGACATCGCCAAAGTGGCGCTTGTCGAGCGCCATCGAGGTACCGGAGAAGTGCAGGTTGGGCTGGTGCAGGGATTTGGTTTCAATACGCCATGCGCCATCGGTTCGACGGTGGCACATGACTCCCATCACATGATCGTCGTTGGCACTGATGAAGCCGACATGGCTTTGGCGGCGAACGAACTGGCGCGCGTCGGGGGTGGCCAGATCGTGGTCCGTAACCAGGAGGTAATTGCTCTGGTCGAATTACCCATCGCCGGATTGATGTCCGACGAGCGGGCTGAGATCGTCGCAGAAAAGGCGGACGATGTGCTGGCGGGTTTCAAAGCGTGTGGTTGTTCGTTGAACAGCGCCAATATGCAGCTCAGCCTTTTGGCCCTGGTCGTGATCCCTGATCTGCGTATCTCGGACATGGGCCTGGTGGATGTAAATACATTCGAATTGATACCGGTTATCGCTAAAGGGGTGGAATAGGGATTATCAATGGGACCCAAAACCGCAAAAGCAGACAAGGGGGGTCGGAAAATCCGTTCGCAAAAAAGCGGCGGCAGACGAAAATCGGAACGACGTCCTCTCTATCAGCGTACTGCCGATACACTCGGGAAGATGTTGGAATCGATGAAGCCAGGCACGTTTCTGCCTTCTGAACCAGATTTGGCGAAGCAATTGGGAATCTCGCGTGCCACGTTGCGTGAAGCGATTCGCACCTTTGAGGAGCGAGGGCAACTGATCCGGCGTCAGGGTATCGGAACCTATGTTTCCCATCTGCCACCGGTTATCGATACGGGTCTCGAAGTGCTGGAAAGTGTGCCGACGTTGGCTTCTCGGATTGACCTGGAGATCGCAATGGCTGGCTTGAAAGTCCAGGAACGCCAACCAACAGAGCTTGAAAAGAATCAATTTGGCATGAAAGACAAGGAACTGGTTGTGGAAGTATCGCGAGTGCTGGTGACCAGCGATCGTCCTGTTGCGTATCTTATCGATATATTGCCCAAGGGTATTCTTCCTCCTGAAACATTCAATGAGGATTTCAAAGGGTCTGTACTGGATATCTTCTTGAAACGTCGCGAGTTATCTCTGGGACATTCTCGTACCAATCTTACGGCGATTTCTGCACCTGCAGATATCGCTCGCCAACTGCAAATCAGTCGTAAAGAGGTCTTACTTGTGCTGGAGGCCTGGTTGTATACCGATGAAGGTAAAGCGATCGATCATTCCTTCAGTTACTTTCTGCCGGGTGTGTTCAAGTTCCATGTCGTCCGGCGTGTGGGTCGCTGATCTCTTTCGCTGGACGATATTTGAGGGATCATGAGAGGATAATACGAAGCTTGATCGCTTCGATGTTGATTCATTTATGGAGGTGGCATTATGCGCAGTTTTGCAGGTCGTGACATTCTTTCATTAAAGGGCTTCGAACGTAATGAATATTTTCGAGTATTCGAAGTGTGCGATCGACTGGCGCCATTCGCTCGAGACCGGAAGAAGTCCGATCTATTGGCCGAGAAAATACTCGTCACTGCTTTTTACCAACCCAGCACGCGCACACGCCTGGCGCATGAAGCTGCGATGCTGCGTCTGGGTGGAAGCGTGACCGGGTTTTCAGATGCGAAAATGACGCGTGCCGGCGATTTTTACCAGGAAACGATCAAAGATACCGTGCATATGCTGGAATACTACGGCGATGTACTTGTGATGCGTCATTTCCAGCAGGGAGCACCTGCAGAGGCGGCTCGCTGGGCGAGTATTCCCGTGATCAACGCCGGCGATGGTTGGGGAGAACATCCCACGCAGGTCTTGACTGATTTGTACACCATTTGGAAGGAAAAAGGGCGTCTGGATGGATTGAACTTCATACTCGTGGGCGATATGCGCATGCGAACGATGCACTCCATGAGCTATGCCATGTCGCAGTTTGACATTCAAGCAACGTATATCTCCCCGCCCGAAATGGCGCTGACCAAGGAATTCAAGGCCGAGTTGGATGAACTCAACCTGGTCTATCGAGAAGTGAAGCACATCGATGAAGCGATCGCCGACGCAGACGTTATTTACATGGAGCCTGTGGTACAACCCGATTACACCAAGAGCCGGGATGAGCGCGATGGTGATGTCGGTCGCACACCGGCGAATTATCAGGTGACAAAGGCATTAATGCATAAAGCCAAGCCCGATTCCATCGTCCTGCACTCTCTACCCAGGATGGACGAGCTTCTGGCGGAGGTCGATGATACGCGTCACGCCCGCTATTGGCCGGAAGCCTACAATGGTGTTGTCACGCGCATGGCGCTGTTGGCCCTCGTCTTGGGCGCGATGGAATGAGCAAGAGTAAAAGTAAAAGCGTTGGTTGATGGTGAGGTTCATGCCGGTAATTGATCCGCGTAGCGATTTTTTTCGGATATTCACGCAGGAGGGTTGATCGATGCAAACGGATCTTCGAGGACGCGATCTGATTGGGGATTTGGATTTCAGCCGTGAGGAGGTCGAGACGGTTCTGGAGGTCGCCCTGGATTTGAAACGCAAGCGGGCGCTCGGAGAGCCACATGCCTACCTGCGGGATAAGGTGCTGGCGATGTTATTCTTTTTCAGCAGCACGCGCACGCGCGGTTCGTTCGAAGCCGGCATGGCGCAGTTGGGGGGTCACGCGGCGTTCATCGAATCGCGGACGACTCAAATCTCACACGGAGATACCGAGAAGGAAATGGGGGAAATCTTCGGCCGGTATTTCGATGGGATTGCCATCCGTCACGTCGACTGGCAGATCGGCAACCATTACATTAACGATGTGGCACATGCATCTCGTGTGCCGGTGCTCAATATGCAGTGCGATCTCTACCATCCCCATCAATGCCTCGCCGATCTACTAACCATCTATGAGAAGAAAGGACGATATTTACGCGGCAAGAAATTGGTGGTTTCCTGGGCTTACGCAGCTTCCTATTTAAAGCCGATCTCGGTTCCGCAGTCGTTGATTTTGCAAATGCCACGCTTTGGGTTGGACGTTGTGCTCGCACATCCACCGGAATTCGAACTCATGCCCGAGATCGTGCAGGAAGCACAGGCTCTGGCGAAGGCACACGGAACCGGCTTCGAAATCGTCGACAATATGAAAAAAGGATTCAAGGACGCCGACATTGTGTATGCCAAGTCGTGGGGGCCGCTGCTGAGCACGACCGATGCAGAGCAAGGCAAGCGTTTGCAAGACCAGTACAAAGATTGGATCACCGACGAGGAGAAACTGAGCCTCGCCAAATCAGATGCCATCTACATGCATCCGCTTCCGGCAGATCGCAATATTGAAGTCACGGATGATGTCATCGATGGCCCTCACAGTGTTGTATTTGACCAGGCCGAAAACCGGTTGCACGTTCAGAAAGCGGTGATGGCGCTTACCATGCGCTAAAACGGAAGGCCAAAATGTCAAAACAAAATAGAAGGAAGGTGGCGGTGGTTGCTGTAGGGGGAAATTCGCTGATCAAAGATAAAGAGCACAAGACGGTTCCGGATCAATTAGCCGCTGTTTCTGAGACCGTCGCGCATATCGCCGAGATGATCGCTTCGGGATGGGATATTGTAATCACCCATGGCAATGGACCCCAGGTTGGATTTATCCAGCGCCGTTCCGAATTATCCCTCCACGAACTCCATCCGGTGCCTTTGGATTACTGTGGTGCGGACACGCAGGGCGCGATCGGGTACATGTTTCAGATCGCGCTGTATAACGAATTTCGCAAACGCGGGATTGAAAAGCAAGCAACCACGGTGGTCACGGAAGTCATGGTGGATGCGAAAGATCCGGCCTTCGAGCACCCATCCAAACCCATCGGCTCATTCATGGATCATGAAACGGCGCACGTACGCAGTAAATCCGAAGGTTGGACGGTTGTTGAGGATGCTGGCAGGGGCTGGCGGCGTGTGGTTCCCTCTCCACATCCGAAAAGGATATTGCAGCGCGAGGCGATCCAGACCTTGATCGACACCGGGTTCATTGTCATTGGCGTCGGCGGTGGCGGCATCCCTGTTGTAGAGACGGCTTCGGGTGACCTGGTTGGTGTGGAGGCGGTCATCGACAAAGACTTCGCTTCAGCGATGTTGGCGATCGATATTAAGGCGGACCTTCTACTAGTGTCAACATCTGTAGAGAAAGTAGCCTTGAATTATCGTAAACCGGATCAGCGCTGGCTCGATCGGATGACGTTTAGCGAAGCAAAGACCTATCTCGCCGAAGGACATTTCGCCAAAGGAAGTATGGAACCGAAAATCCGGGCGATTATCGATTATCTGGAGCAAGGTGGAAAAAAAGCGATCGTCACGGATCCGGAGAATATCGAACGTGCATTATCCGGCATGACGGGAACACATTTTGTTATGGAGTAAGCTTAAGTTGTAGCGTATAGGAAAGGAGGTGAGTCTACGTACGGTAAACACCTTATCGACAATGGGTTGATTTGAAGACATTCTAGGATTCAGGAGGAGATTTCATGGAGACGAGGAAATTGTGGAAATTGGTTGCGTTGATTTTGATCCTTTCGCTGGCTTTGGCGGCATGTGGAACGAAGACGGAAGAGCCCACAGCAGCTCCGGCGGAAGAGGAGTCAGAAGTTGTTGTTGAAGAACCGGAAGAGGTTGAAGAGCCTGAGCCAGAACCGGAGGAGTTCGTATTTGGCGTGATCCTGGTGGGTCCCAAGAACGATCGCGGCTGGAGCCAGGCGCATTATGAAGGCGGTCTTTACGTCGAGGATAACATTCCCGGTGCGCGTATGATCGTTTTCGAAAGCCTCAATCCCGCTGACAAGCCGGAAGCCACGCTGGAAGGTGTGGTGGATGACATGGTCGCACAAGGCGCGCAGTTGGTGTTCACGACCTCGGATGAGTTCGAGGAGGACACCGTCGGCGCAGCGGAAAAGTATCCCGATGTAACCTTCATCAGTATCTCCGGTGATGATGCCTGGGCGGATGGCCAGGATGCTGGCGTCGCGCCGCCCAATGAGGGCAACATCATGGGAGAGATGCCGCCCATGAAAGCCATTGCGGGATGTGCTGCGGCACTCGCCACCGACACGGGCAAGGTCGCCTATCTGGGACCCCTGATCAACTTCGAGACCCGGCGTTTGGTTTCTTCCGTGTATCTCGGCGCGCGCTACTGCTACGAAAACTACAGGGGTATGGATGGGGATGATCTCGAATTCACGGTTACCTGGATTGGATTCTGGTTCAATATCCCCGGTGTAACCCTGGATCCGACGGAAGTCACAACGGGTTTCTTCGACGGCGGCGCGGATGTGGTCATCAGTGGTATCGACACCACAGAAGGCATCGTCGTCGCTGGACAGCGCGCCGATCAAGGTGAGGCGGTCTGGGCGGTGCCCTACGATTACGAGGGCGCGTGCGATGAAAAACCCGAGATCTGCCTGGGCGTACCGTACTTCAACTGGGGTCCGGCGTACCTGGAAACATCGCAAGCGGTTATTGATGGCAGCTGGACCCAGAGTTGGGATTGGATTCCCCCCTACTGGGAGGATCTAACCGACAACATGGTGACACCTGTTGGCTGGGTGGATGGACCCGGATTGACGGATGAAATGAAAGCCGATCTGGATGCCTTCATCGCTGGAATGGCTTCGGGTGAGATCGTCATGTGGCAAGGTCCGCTCAACCTTCAGGATGGCACACCCTATCTGGCGGATGGGGAAGTGGCAACGGAGGCACAAATTTGGTACCTGCCGCAACTGCTTGAAGGTATGGAAGGACCGAGCGAGTAACGTTCACAATTCGTAGGTTGATTGAGGAGAGCGACGCAACCGTCGCTCTCCTCTACTACAATCGTGTACTGTGTATCTTCACAATGGATAAATGAATGGAAGTCGTATTAGAAAACATCCGCAAGTACTTCGGAGATGTGAAAGCGAACGACGGCATCAGCCTTGTGCTCGATTCCGGCAAGATCTATGGCTTGCTGGGGGAAAACGGTGCGGGGAAATCGACGTTGATGAAGGTTTTATCGGGTTATCATCCGCCGGACGAAGGCCGTATTGTTTTAGATTCAGAACCGGAGGCGTTTTCATCTCCTTCGGATGCGCTTGCGCAGGGGATCGGTATGATCTATCAGGATCCGCTCGATATCCCCGCCATGCGAGTGATCGACAACTACATGCTGGGATGGGATCGACGCGTCATTCTGGATTACGCCCGGGCTGAAAAGGAGTTGCGTCAAAATGCAGGGCGAATGGGTTTCCAGATCGAACCCGACGCTTTCATCGATAGCCTTTCGCTGGGGGAACGGCAGCAACTGGAGATGCTGCGGCTTCTGGCGCTTGGCGCCGAGGTTCTGATCCTGGATGAGCCGACGACAGGCATCAGCGCCGAGCAGAAGGAAAGCCTCTTCGCTTCTTTACGCAGGTTGGTGGAAGAGGAGACCAAGACCGTCATCCTGGTTTCGCACAAGCTGTCCGACATCCAAGAATTGTGCGATCACGTTTTTGTACTCCGCAGGGGCAAACTGATCGGATCGGCGGACATCCCCTGTCCGACTCAACAGTTGGTGGAAATGATGTTTGAAGAGTTGCCACCCCGTCGGCCTCGTGTGTCCTACGTGCGGGATGATCGTGTTCTCTTGCAAGTAGAGGGTGTTGAAGTCGATGACGATCGTTTGCAAATTGGGAACGTAAACCTGAACATCCGCGCCGGAGAGGTATTTGGTTTTGCGGGATTGGAAGGCAGTGGACAACGACTGATCCTGCAAGCCTGCGCGGGATTGACCCCTGTTTCCGAGGGGAGGATTTTCTTCGATCAACAGGATGTCACCCGTTGGCCCTATCGTAAATTACTGCAAGCTGGTGTGGCCTACCTTCCGGCAGGAAGATTGGAAGAAGGTCTTATCGCCGGATTGAGTTTGATGGAGCACATCGCCTTGACCAATCCGATGCCCGGATTCTTAGTCGACTGGCGGCATTATGCACAGGAAACGGAAGTACGTATTCAACGCTACCAGGTTATAGGACAGGCGAGTTCATATATCGAAACGCTATCCGGTGGCAATCAACAACGTTCGTTATTTGCCATGCTGCGGGATGATTTGAAGCTACTGCTCATGGAACATCCGACGCGCGGGCTCGATGTCCGTTCTGCAGATTGGATTTGGCAGCTGTTGTACCAGCGTGTCGAAGCGGGTACGACGGTGCTCTTCATATCTGCTGATCTGGACGAATTGGTTGAACGCAGCGATCGCATTGTGGCGTTTTCGGGAGGTTCAATGTCACGCGTCGTGCAGGCAAGTGAAACATCCGCGGATGAACTCGGCCATCTGATTGGGGGTGAGTGATGCGCAGGATCGGATGGCTTAATCCAAATTGGATTGTTGTACCGATCGCAATTATTGCCTCGTTGCTCGTAACGAGTGCTCTCTTACTCGCCTTTGGTGTCTCCCCAAAGGATGGTTTTGATGCCATGCTGCTGGGCGCTTTTGGGGATTCGACCAAAGTGTTAAGCGTTACAGCGTTCTGGGTTCCGTTGGCACTTGCTGCAGCCGGTTTGATCCTTACCTTCACTGCTGGGATGTGGAACATTGGCGTGGAAGGTCAGATCGTGGTGGGCGCGATTGCCGCCAGCTGGGTGGCTTTGAAAATCGATGCGCCGCAACCGTTGCTGATCATCCTCGAATTGCTGCTTGCCATGGCGGCAGGTGCCTTATGGGCGGGTATCGCCGGGTTACTCAAGACGCGCGGGAAGGTGCATGAGATTTTTGGTGGACTGGCGCTGAACAATTTGGCCATTATCCTGACGAATTATTTAATTTCTGGACCCTGGCAGCCGCCAGAAGGGGGGACGTTCCGGGGCACCGAGCCTTTTCCGGCCAAAGCCCTTCTGCCGCTCTATCAGGATTCTCGACTCAGTCCGTTATCTGTGGGTATTGTTTTGGTCGTGATCGTTTTGATCTTTATCGTTCTGCGCGGCACCAAGTGGGGGCTGCGGTTAAAGGCATTGGGTAAGAATCCCCGCTCCGCTTTCATTATGGGTGTGTCGAGCGAACGCGAGATGATCGTGGCCATGATGATCTGTGGTGCTTTGGCGGGATTGGGAGGGTCGGTGCGAGTTTTGAGCTGGTTCGATAGTCTGCGCCAGAGTATCTCGGGCGGCATTGGATACCTGGCGTTGTTGGTCGTTATGCTCAGTGCAACGCGGGTCTTGCTCACGCCATTCATCGCCTACTTCTTCTCTGCTGTACTGAACGGTTCGATTACACTGCAGTTACGAACACAGCTGCATTCCTCACTGGGAGGCATCCTCACCGGTGTGATGGTATTGTTCGTGCTTTTATTTGGTGGGGTGCGACCGATGAAACTTCCATCACAGAAAACAGTCGAGGTGGAAGAAAATGAATGAAACCGAGTTTGTTAAGATTCTTTCTTCCATCGTGCTGCAATCCACTCCGTTGATCATCGCCGTTTGTGGGGAGACCATCAGCGAGCGGGTTGGCGTCGTTAACCTCTCCCTAGATGGCACCATGCTGCTTTCAGCCATGACGGGTTTCGTGGCTGGGCTACTCAGCGGGAGCGTGTGGATCGGATTTCTTGCCGCCGCACTGGTGGGTGCGCTTTTCGCCTGGATCATTGCCTTCGGATCGATACGATTGCGCAAGGATCAATTCGCGGTGGGTTTCGTACTCACCTTACTCGGTGATGAACTGAGCGCATTTTTAGGACAGAATTACACGCGCATCCCCGGGGAGAGTGTCCGACATCTGGGTATTCCATTCCTCAAGGACATACCCATCCTCGGTCCGATTTTCTTCGATCACGACCCCGTTGTATATTTCGCTTTCCTTTTAGTTGGCGTGACGTGGTGGTGGTTGTTCCGAACACAGCCGGGCTTGCGCTTACGCAGTGTCGGCGAGCGGCCGGAATCCGGGTTTGCCCGTGGAGTGGATGTCAACCGCTTGCGTTATGTGTATACGTTGATTGGCGGCGCGCTGGTCGGCATTGCTGGTGCGGCATATTCCCTCGACATCAAATTGGGCTGGAGTGAAGGGCATACGCGCGGCCTGGGTTGGATCGCGCTGGCGATCGTGATCTTCGGTGGGTGGTCCCCCATACGTGGGGCCGTTGGCTCGCTGCTCTTTGGCGCCAGCAAGGCTTTGGCGGCCGCGCTGCAGCGTCGTTTTCCGGAAGTATCGGTCGTGGCCTTCAATGCGACGCCGTGGCTGTTGATGATCGCCGTGCTGCTTTTAGTAGGCAGTGATGTGACAGAGAGGTTGGTTGTGATCATGCCAAAACGCGTACAACCTCGATTGCGGCGTCTATTACGGGTGCGCCCTCCGGCAGCTTTGGGCGTGGCGTTTTCCACACCCGAATCACAGGGAGAGTAGCTTGGGCAAGTTTCGATGCTACCGTTGTTCGATTTGCAATCAGGAATACAATGAAGGCGAGGTTACCTATACCTGCCCGCAAGATGGCGGTAATCTGGATATCCTGCTCGATGTGGACGACATCCAGGGAACGACAAATCCCGCCAAAATCATGGCCTCAAGGGACGAGTCGATCTGGCGTTACCTCCCCTTGCTGCCGGTCGGCGATCCGGGCCATACGGGTACACCATTGCGTGTGGTTGGCTGGACACCGCTCTTGAAACCTGCACGGTTGGCCGATCGTCTCGGCTTGCACGATCTCTGGTTAAAAGACGATGGACGCAACCCGACTGCTTCATTTAAAGATCGCGCCAGCGCAGTTGTTATTGCACGCGCCGCGCAAATCGGTACGCAGGTGGTTATCACGGCTTCGACGGGCAACGCCGGTGCAGCACTGGCGGGTATGGCAGCGGCGGTTGGCATGCCGGCGGTGATTTTGGCCCCCAAGAATGCACCCAGGGCCAAAGTGGCCCAGTTGCTGATTTTCGGTGCCCGTGTGGTTCTCGTCGACGGCACGTACGACGATGCCTTCGATCTCAGCCTGAAGGCCTCGAAAGCCTTCGATTGGTACTGCCGCAACACGGGAACCAATCCGTTTACGGCCGAAGGGAAGAAGACGGTGGCTTTCGAGATCTGCGAACAGCTTGCGCTGTCGGATGGATCTGCGGAAGCGCAGGTTTGGCAGTCGCCGGAGGCGGTATTCGTTTCCGTTGGAGATGGTAATATCATCTCCGGATTGCATAAGGGCTTTAAAGATTTACTCGCGCTGGGCTGGGCGGATCGCATTCCCCGCATTTTCGGGGTTCAATCCCAGGGATCGGCTGCGATCTTCAACGCATACAAGCAGGGAACAGAGACCATCGAACCCGTTCGCGCCGACACGCTGGCCGACAGCATCTCGGTGGATCTGCCCCGCGACGGACTGCGTGCTTTGCGCGCCGCAACTCAAACAGGGGGTGCCTACGTTGCCGTAGCGGATGAAGCCATCCTGGCGGCGATGCGTGATCTCGCTCGCCAGGCGGGTGTCTTCGCCGAGCCTGCCGGGGCAACGGCGTATGCCGGATTGGTGCAGGCAGTGAAAGAAGGTTTGGTCGATGCCCGGGAACGCATCGTAGTACTCAATACAGGAAACGGTTTAAAAGATATCAACGCAGCCATGCAGGCCGCTGGTGACCCTGTCGTCATTCAGCCCAATCTCGAAGATTTGAAGCGGGTTTTGGATGCATGATGGGGAAGGAGATGGGAGCGTGAAAAAAGCTGGGGGGTCTGTGGCCTTCACGGTTGCAGTACCTGTATTCAACGAAGTCGAGTCCCTGCCCGAACTCTATCAGCGTGTACGTGAGGTGATGGAGACCCTGGGTGAGGATTGGGAACTCATTCTCGTAGATGACGGCAGCACGGATGGTTCTACGGATATCATCCGGGATTTGGCGAAGAAAGATGCGCATGTGCGTCCGGTGATCTTCGCACGCAATTTCGGGCATCAAATTGCGCTCACGGCGGGTTTGGATTACAGCCGGGGAGCGGCGGTAATCGTGATGGACGCCGATCTGCAGGATCCACCCGAGGTAATCCCCGATTTGATCGACAAGTGGCGAGAAGGCTACGAAGTCGTCTATGCTGTGCGTGAGCATCGGGAGGGCGAGACGTTCTTCAAAAAGCTTACCGCTTCGTTGTTCTATCGCCTGATCAACCGCATCACGGACGTGAATCTTCCCCTCGACGCCGGTGATTTTCGTTTGTTGGATCGCAAGGTCGTGGACACATTGAACCGCATGCGCGAGAAGCATCGCTTTCCGCGCGGCATGACCGTCTGGGTTGGTTTTCGGCAAATCGGCGTGCCCTACGAACGTGCCGCTCGCTTTGCCGGCGAGACCAAGTATCCCTTTAGCAAGATGCTCCGGTTGGCGATCAATGCCGTCACCAGTTTCTCTTATTTCCCGCTTCAATTGGCAACCTACTTCGGTTTTATTTGTGCGGGTGTGAGCGCGCTGGCGATTCCAAT
>Ga0272441_10007062_pt1 | contig 18430 bp, 16 predicted proteins | sample SSMProp6N_FD_193582 | JGI IMG/M metagenome (GOLD analysis project Ga0272441, IMG submission 193582) | Marine sediment archaeal communities from Little Sippewissett salt marsh, Falmouth, MA, United States - SSM-Prop-6N | ecosystem: Environmental > Aquatic > Marine > Wetlands > Sediment ... | reverse complement strand
ACTATTACCTGCGTAAACTGGCTCAGGGGAAGGCCAAGGGTCTGGTGTTGAACAATATTGCCAATAAATTGCTCAAAGTGGCTTGTTCGATCATTCGTAATAATACCCGTTATATTAAGGATCATCGATCTATACATCCAATGTATTTAAAAAGTGCTTGACAAAGTCATAGTGTTCGCAATGATAAATCAGTAGTCAGTAGATAGCTTTAGTGTATAGTAGATAGTTCGGAGTAGATGAGGGCGATAATTGTGAGGAACTAGCTTTTAGCGTCGAGCGTAGAGGAAAAGATGCGGGCTAAACCAGTCGGCCGGTCAGATAGCATATAGTCTTCAGCATGTAGTATATAGTCCGGAGAAGATGTGGATGGAACCAGTTTACCGGTCGGCCAGTCTTCCGGTCAAAAACTGAAAACTCTTTCATCTCCATTAGTGTATTTGTAATTTGTATAATTAATAATTAAGGGTCAATTTTTATAAATTACTAATTGACCCTTATTGTTTTTTTCAGTAAAAATGCTTTTACTGTTCAGGTTTTATTTCACTTCCGCTTCTTCATCTAATTTAATTACCCAGGCATCTGCTTCTCCTGCACCTTTTGACATAGTCCATCCAACAGCAATATATTCTTTATCTTTTGTTTTTATAATAGATGATATACTGTCCCATGATTGACCTCCAATTGTCTTCACCCATTTTGATTGCCCCTTTTCATCCAGTTTTATGATCCAGGCATCCCATTTTCCTGCACCTATCGATTTAGTTTCTCCGGCAATAATAAAATCTCCGTTTTCTTCTTTAACCAAAGATTTAGCAATATCTTCATGAATTCCCCCGAATGTCTTATTCCATAATATATTTCCTTCATCATCCAGTTTGACAACCAGGACATCTTCTTTTCCGTTACCTTCTGACATAGTATATCCTGAAAAAACGTATCCTCCGTCTTTCGTTTCAGTGATAGCATAGGCACAATCATCTTCACTACCGCCGAAAGTGTTATCCCAATCTATATTTCCCTGTTCATCCAGTTTTATTATCCAGGCGTCCCATTTTCCTTTGCCTTTAGACTTTGTTTTTCCGGCAATAACAAAATTTCCCTCTTCGGTTTGAATAATTGAGTGAGCTTCATCGTTTTCATCCCCGCCAAAGGTCTTATTCCATAACATATTTCCATTACTATCCAGTTTTATTACCCAGGCATCTGACTTTCCAGCGCCTTTTGACCATGTATAACCGACAATAATGAATGCTTCATCTTTTGTTTCGATGATGGTATATGCAGTATCCCAATTTCTCCCAAAAAATATTTTATCCCATATCTTGTTTCCCGCTTCATCTAATTTTAAGATAAAAAGATCTGCTTCACCTAAATCCTTAAATATTGTATATCCTGAAATTGCAAAACCGCCATCTTTAGTCTGAATAATGGAATTTGCTACATCGTTTTCACTTCTACCGTAGAGCTTATCCCAAATAATATTTCCCGTTTCATTCAATTTCAATATCCAGGCATCTGATTTTCCTTTACCTTTTGACCTTGTAAAACCGGAAACTGCATAACCGTCATCCTTTGTTTGCACAATAGAAAGTGCCACATCCCTTTCACTTCCTCCATAAGTCTTTTCCCATGAATTATTCTCCTCTTCGCAATAAACTGTACAATATAAAATAAGCAATGCTAAAAGTAAAAAGATGAATGTTGTTTGAATACCAATCACTTTTTTCACCTTGCTATACCTCCTCCATTAACTGTTATTTTTGCGGTATTTTAATAACATGAGGCCTCTATTGCTTTTCTTTTAGATGATATTAAATTAATTTTTAACAGTTTTAACACGGGAGCTTTTGATTAAAGGTATTGCTGTGATGGTATTTTTTCTACTGGTGTGATTAAAGAAGTATTTTTTATATATAGTGTAGTGTTGTAAACTATTTTACTTGTAAAGTTCCCTTAAATGTTTTTTTAAAAGAAACTTTTGCATCTTGGGATTTTTCAGGAAAACTTATTTTTAATCTTTTATGATAATCTGTGCTGTCTATATTTTATACAATAATAATTTTTTTTTCAAATCGATGTCTTTTATTTATTTTCTACAAAATATCTCACTTTTTTATTATTTTTTAAAATTATTTCATAAAAAATATTAAAAAAGTATTGCCCTGTTTAATGTTTCTGCAGGTCGAAAATTATTCCATTATATTTATTGAAAAATGATATCATGTGTCCATAAAACAAGAACGGCTAAGAAATATTTTACAGTCCTTTACTTTTATATTTTAAAATTACTTTTTAAAATATTTTTTCTCTTGCAACTATTTTATCTAATATTTCCGCTGCTTTTAATATAACTATTTTACATTTATATTCATCGCTATGGTAACTCTCCTTTAGAGGAGTACAAAGAATATTACCCATTTCATTTTCAAATCTTTCAAAGAATTCTTTGTTTAATTCTTTAATCTTAGGATATTTATGGGCAACATCAGGCACAAAAAGATTCCCCAATACCATTAGAGAACCGGTTATAGCTCCACAAACACTTTCAATGCCCATTCCGCCACCAAAACCGGAGGCTAATTTTAATGATTTTTTATCAAGTTTAAGGTCATATACTTTATTTGCACCATATAGTATTGTCTCGGCACAATTTAAATCTTCTTTAACGCCATATCCATTACGAATGAGTTTTTCTAACATTACCTTTGTCTCCTATAAAAATGATTAAATTAATCTATTATATAAAAAAAATCAATTTTTTAGCTTTTGAAAGATGACTTTAATGAGCGAAAACCGTTTTTTTTATTTTTTTTTCGAAACCGAAGTATATATATAAACTAATGAAAATGGGCAATAAACCCACAAGTGCTGTTAGCTGTGCTACTTCCAATAAGCCGTAAATATCGGCTAATTTTCCAAAGGCAAGAAGTAGAACACTCCCAATGGTACCAGGTAAGCCCATAATTGTTCCCGTCCCAAAATTTATATCGTTTGGCAAAATATGGTGGGATATGGTAACATTTGCCGTGTTTGTTCCGTTTAGTATATAGCCCAGGAGAATCATAAATCCTGCCATCCAAATTCCCTTGGAAAATATCATTGCCGTATATATGGCAAATAAAAGCAGGTTATAAAAGACTATTATACGCCCTTCGCCAAATTTATCAGACATATAGCCACCTGATAGCGTGCCCAGGGCTCTCATAAACAAATGAACAGATAGAATAATGCCTGCAGGAATAATTCCAATTCCCTTTATCACCATAAGTTGAATCCCAAATATAATGATCATTCTTTTAAAGATGGTTATAATTGAAGACATAATTACCAATATAGAAAGCCATTTTGTCTTATCTTTCGATATCCTTTTCTTGTCATCCTTTTTATCTTTATCAACATTTCTGAATTTTAGTTTATCGATTTTAGATAATTTTAAAAAATAAGCAATTATAAATCCCGGAATCATTAATAAAGCAATATATTTTAAACCAAATTTAGTTACAATAGGTATGGCTATCATCGGTGCAAAGGTTGCCGCAAATGTTCCTACAGTCATAAATATCGATAGGGATTTTCCCCTGGAGTCTTTTGAAAGATTGACAGTTATGGATGAGCCTAACGGATGGTAGATGGAAGAAGAAATTGAAGCTAATGCAACGATCATGAGCAATATATAATAATTCCCTGCTAATCCTGAAATACTCATCATAAAACTAATCCAAATAATGCTTAACATCAATAAACTACTTTTGCCGGATTTATCCAGGAATAATCCTACCAGAGGTTGAAATAAAGAACCGAAGGTAATGATGATAAATGAAATCATCGATTGTTGAGCCAATGATAATCCCATGGCGTTTTTAAAAGCGAACAATATTGGTGGTATTAAAGCTATATAAAAATCATTGGTAAAATGTCCGGCACTTACTGTAATTAATTGTAGATTATTTTGAAGGAAATTTTTCATATTTTTTTTTCATTCTCAATTTTATTATATTTTTAGTTCTTCGAAATTATATATTATTTTTGATAAAACTTCAACTAAACCGATAATGTATCACTATCTAGAAGTAGTATTTTTCTCTCATGTAATTTTTATGCCAACATTAAAAAGGGCCCGATAATAAAAACAGGCCCTCCTCTTCACTGCTATGTTAAAGAGACATGATTTTTTGTGTCTAAAGAATGTATCAGATTTCACTAAGAAATCATTTATAGAATAACTCCTCCGCAATATACCGGTATGGAAATATAATTTACACCTGTCGTTACATATGAATTAATAGTCCCAGAACATCCAGGTGGCAAAATATCTATTTTTATTTCTTTGTCGGAAATCTCTTCACTAATCAAGTTGATTGAATCAGGTTCTATTAAATGATCACTTGCTCTAAAAGTATGCATGCCGACACTGACGTTTTCAAGAGTTAAAGGAGCATAATCAATTACCATTCCCCTAAAAATATTATCGATATAGATGTAATAATCCTTAGAAAACGTTATTTTCCCCATGATTAAATTTTCATCTACCGTTATAGTGACTGTCCCGGTTTCCAATACATTGATTATTGTACAGGATGAAAGCAAAAAACATAACAAAGCTAAGAATATTAGTAAAGTCTTTTTATTTCTGAGAGCAATTTTCATTTTCTATTTCCCCCTTTTTTATAAATAGAATCTTTAATAATTATTTTGTTTAAATTAGATCTTTTAACGAATTAAGGATGTGTCACCCTATTATTTGATTTTAACGGATATCGGATACTGCTACGGTGATTTTTCTGAAGATTTGTTTGGTAATTTGTAATAAAAAAGATGTGACGACTATTTCTATTTCTATATTACGGTGTAAAATAAAAATATCCTCTTTAATAAATAAAAACATAATTTTTTTAATTCTATAATTTACTTACAGGTCATTGAATTAGACCGCGTATTTTTATCGGTTAATACACTTGATACGAGAATGGTTAAATAAAATGCATATGATGTTCAATGTATGACCCGGTAGAGCTTTTATTATCTATGATTTTATACACAGACATGACTTAAAATATTTATATTATTAAAAAATAATTCTATTAAATGGTATTAATGAGAATAAATATTAAGGGCAGTAAAAATATGTGACCCAAGGTAGTTATTGCCCAACAGGAATTTGCTAAATTCAAATTTAAACCATAAATTGACGGGGGTATTAAAGCGTAAAAAGCTACAGGAGTAGAAGATTGTATGAGAAGTACTTTTAGAGGCAATCCTCCATTGATTTCATGATAACCAAGTAAAATTCCTAAAGATACCATTATGAGGGGTACTATCACGAATTTAATTCCAGAAATATATAAGGCATGTTTTAAATAAATTCGAATCTTTTTAAATTTCATCGAAAGACCGATTGAAATCAATAAAATCAGCGTGCTTAAGGGAACTAATACCTGAATAACATTTTTATAAAAATCAGGACGACTCAAGCCTGAAATATTAAGGCTAAAGCCAATAACGATTGAAAAAATACCGACAATGATAAATGGATCACGGAGAATTGACTTCATATCAAAAAGTTGCCTGGTTTTTCCATCATCTTGTAGGGAGTAGTGTTTTGCAATAGAGAAACCGAGTGAATAGTAAATAATTTGTATAAACAGTATATAGAAAATTGCCAGTTGGTATCCCTGTTCTCCTAAAGCAATAAAACATATTAAACCACCAATACTACCAAGATTGCAAAAAAAACCGCAACAAAAATATGCTCCTGTATCAATAGGTTTTAAGCGGTTGAATTTTGCCATCAAAATAGCAATGGAACCACCCAGGATAAGTTGCAATAAACACAACAAAGGGAAAATCAATAAATTTTTTCGGGATAGATCCATAGTCCAGTATACGCCGATATAATTTATCGGTACAATACACAAAATAGTAAACTTCTGTAATGATTTTCTGGTATTCTCTATATTAATGGAAAAATGGTATTTTTTACTAATGACAATTTTTTGAATCAAATATCCTATTGATAATCCCAGAAGGATAATAAAAATAGAGTTTAATAACGATGAGAGCACACGATTTCTCCTTTTTGAATACTGATTTTTAATCAGCTAAAATTATAACATATTTGTTGCATTTATTTCTGCATGTAATAAAGCGAAGTTAAAACTAATTATCAAGGTGTAATTGACCTAAAATAATTTTTTTGTGGCACTATAAATAAATTGCATACCAATATACAAAAGGGAAAAACCACAAATCAAAAATATTATTTTTTGAAGTTTTTTACCAAAAAATTGGCCTCCCTTATAAGAAAGGGATGAAAGAAAATATAACCAGATAATATCAATTGTCAAATGCATGACGGCATATGCGATAAATCCGAAAATGCCGTATTTGTAGGAATTGAGTATTAATATGGAGCCAATCGTTGCCATCCAGGCTAAATATCCCGGGTTAGCAATCGTCAATACAATACCTGCCTGCAATGGAACGGCTGAGTATTTTTTGAATGTATTTTGCGGGTTGTTAATGCCCTTAAATAGACTGTATGATAGTTTTAGTAGAAAAAATCCGCCAAGTAACCCGATGAGTGCATTTAATATGTTAATTTCAAATAATTTACCAAATCCGAATAATATCAGAATCATAATTGGAATTTCAACAATTCCATGCCCTAAAGCTACAAATACACCGTAATGGGAATACCTTGTTCCCTGACTTATGGTTAAGGCAGAAACCGGACCCGGAACAATAACACCTGAAAAAGTTATTAAAAAAGCCTTTAATAAAAAAGTTAACATTATATAGTCCTCTGATTATCTTTGTCCTGATAAAAGTATTAGTTTAGAATAATATCATAGATAGTCTGAAATTAAAATAAAATTTGCAGTAATATGCTGAAATCAGTACCCTGTTAACAGATTAGTTCGTTTAATCAGTATATAGTACAAGAATTATCAAGCAAAGATATGGGCAACATGTGTGATAGATAAGTCTGTCAGTCATCCCATCAACCGTTCATTTATGGAATAATATAGATATTTGAAGGAAATTGTTTTGTTTTGTTCGTTGGTTAATCTCTGGGCAAATTAATGAATCAGAGAAAGAATGTATTGCTGAATTATCTAGTATGATTCAATGATTTTCCCTGTTATTTTAGCAATTATTTCATTTTCATCAACTTGATCAAGATTGAACCATTTAATATGATCTATTTTATTCTTAAACCAAGTCATCTGTCTTTTTGCATAATGCCGGGTATCTGCTTTTATTCTAAAAATGGCTGTTTCCTTATCATATTGATTATTAATGTATTTATTGATTTGTTTATATCCCAAACCCTGCATCGAATGAAGATGAGACCGATATCCCATTTTTTTCAACATCTCTACTTCTTCAATGAGTCCCTTTTCAATCATTGCATCTACACGAAGATTAATATTGTTATAGATTGCTTCCCTGTTACGATATAAACCAAAGATATGAAAATTGAAGTATTTGTTGATATTGGTAGACTCTCTTCTTAAGGATGTCATTGTCTTACCGGTCATCTTGTAAACTTCCAAAGCTCTTGTGATTCTTTGTAAATCATTTTTATCAATTTTTTCAGTACAATCCGGATCAATAGCGGATAATTTGTCGAAAAGATAATTTACTCCTTGTTTTTTTACAATTTTATCTAACAATTTTCTATATTTTAAGTCTTTTCCCGGCCCGGAGAATAAGGGTGTTATCATAGATGAAAAATAAAGGCCGGTACCTCCCACCATCAGTGAAATTTTTTTTCTTTTAACGATGTCAAAAATTAACTGGCTGGCCATTGTGCAGTACTTTACAACATCATAAAGTTCGTCAGGCTTGATAATATCTATCATATGATGCTTTATTGTGCTCAAAATTGCTTTATCCGGTTTATCTGTGCCGATATCCATGTATTTATAAATTTGCATTGAATCAGCAGAAATTATTTCAATATTGGAAATTTCTTTAGCAATTTTAATGGATATACCTGTTTTGCCTATTCCGGTGGGGCCTAACAGGATAAACACATCTTTTTTATCATTTACATCATTCAATGGTTTAATTCTCCGAATAAAGTCCAGGCATCTGAGTTGTTTACTTTTACAGATACCAGATGGCCCGTTAAATCATTTTTACCCAAAAATATCACCGATTTATTGGTGCCTGTTCTCCCGATCATTTGACCGTCGATATTTTTGCTTGAATTACCTTCTACCAACACTTCAACGCTCTTACCTTCAAGCCTTTTATTTATTTTAGTTGCAATATTTTTTTGCAGATCTATTAGCTTCCACAATCTTTCTTTTTTTACTAATAAAGAAACCTGCCCTGGCATAAGATGAGAAACAGCATTTTTCCTATTTGAATAGATGAAACTGTACATATTGTCAAATTCCATTTCCTTAAAAAATTTCATGGTTTCATTAAAATCTTCATCAGTCTCTCCGGGAAATCCTACCATAATATCTGTAGTAATACTCACATCGGGAATGCTTTCTCTTATTCTATGATAGATCTCTTTATATCTTCTTACATCATATTTTCTGTTCATCAGCTTTAATATTTTATCTGAACCTGATTGTATGGGCAAATGTATGTGGTTACATATTTTTTCCTCATTTTTAATCGTGTCAATCAAATCAAATGATAAATCCTTTGGATGAGAAGTGATAAATCTAATTCTTTTAACCCCTTTTATTTTTGCTACTATTTTTAAAAGCTCAGAAAAATAGATTGGATCTTTCAGATCCTGGCCATAAGAATTCACATTTTGACCAAGTAAGAATATTTCCACAAACCCTTCCTTAACCAGATTTTCTATTTCTTCAATAATTTCATCAACTTCCCGACTTTGCTCGGGACCACGTGTATATGGCACAATACAATAGCTGCAAAAATTGTTACAACCTCTCATAATTTGCACCAGCGCAGTTATCTTTCCAGTTCTTTTGATTGGCGTTTTTTTTAAAGAGAATTCAGGTAGATGTTTACAATAAATATATTTTTTATCTTCTTTCTCCATTTTCTCTAATAATTCATTCACATTATTTATTTGTGAAGGTCCAAGCACAAAATCAACTGTAGGCATTCTTTTTATTATATTTTTCTTTTCTTTTTGTGCCAGGCATCCACATACGCCCAATTTTATGTTTGGTTTTTTTTCTTTTATTTTCTTTATTTTCCCAATCAAGCTATAAACTTTTTGTTCAACATTTTTTCTTACGCAACAAGTGTTTAATAGTATTAAATCAGCCTCAGATATTTTAGTAGTCATCATATATCCAAAATGCTTCAATTGGCCTACAAGGTATTCTGAATCATTGACATTCATCTGACAACCATACGTCTTGATGTATGCTTTCATTGTTTCACCTATTTCATCTACTATTACATTTAACATTCTTTTGGATCCTTATTTTATTTGTTCTTTATAATAAAAAATAAATTGTAGATTTTTCAGTCATCTCTACAATTATAAAAAAATGATTCATATTTTAAAGATTTATATTCGTTCAACTATAATTCTATCATAAATCTTTATATTAGTACCATTTATTCTCTATTTTGAGTTTTGACAGCTTGAGATATATTATACTAAAAAATATGGGACGATAAAATTCGCCCCATATTTAACATTCATTTTTTACAATCTTTAATTTTTTAATATTTAGAATAGTAAAGCATTTATTTTAGTTTATTTGGCATATTCAACCGAACGAGTCTCTCTTATGACCATAACTTTTATCTGTCCGGGATAATCTATATTTTTTTCAACTTTTAAAGAAATATCCCTTGAGATTTTTTCAGCCATGTAATCGTCAATTTCTTCAGGATTAACAATTATTCTTATTTCCCTTCCGGCTTGAATTGCGTATGATTTGTCGACTCCTTCAAATGAATTTGCAATTTCTTCTAAGTTTTCAAGTCTCTTTATGTATGTTTCCAGCATTTCTCTTCTAGCACCAGGTCTTGATGCTGAAATGGCATCTGCCGATTGAATTAAAACCGCTTCAATGGTTTTTGGTTCAACATCTGCATGGTGAGCAGCTATAGCATTTATAACCTCGAAGGATTCACCATTTTTCCTTGCAATTTCTGCTCCTATTGCTGCATGTGTTCCTTCCACTTCGTGATCTATTGCCTTACCAATATCATGAAGTAATCCAGCCCTTTTTGCAAGCTGAGCATTAGCACCAATTTCAGAAGCCATTATTCCTGCGAGATATGAAACTTCTTTAGAATGTTGTAATACATTTTGACCATAACTTGTTCGGTATTTTAATTTACCTAACAAATTAATTATTTTAGGACTAACATTTTTTATGTTAGTATCAAATACAATTTGTTCTCCTATTTCCTTGATATTGTTTTCAATAATTGCTTTTGATTTTTCAATTACTTCTTCAATTCTAGCAGGTTGTATTCTTCCATCTGTAATTAATTTTTCAAGTGATAAACGGGCAATTTCGCGCCTTATTGGATCGAATCCGGATATAATAACTGCTTCCGGTGTATCATCAACAATCAAATCAACACCTGTGAGCATTTCGAAGGTTCTAATGTTCCTTCCTTCACGTCCAATAATTCTACCTTTCATATCATCACTTGGTAACGGAACAAATGAAGTAGTTGATTCAACAGTATGATCTGAAGCGAATCGTTGTATCGCTAATGATAGTATGTTTCTTGATTTTTTGTCTGCTTCAGATTTGGCTCTCTCTTCTATTTCCTTTATCATTTTTCCGGTTTCGTGAGCAAGCTCTTTTTCCAGATTATCCATTAACTCTTTTTTCGCTTCTTCTTGTGACATATTGGATATTTTTATTAACTCATTTTTCTTATCTTGTTGTAATTGATTGATTTTTTTCAAGCTCTTCTCGATTTCCTGGTCACGATAATTTAAGGCTCTTTCTTTTTTTTCAAGATTTTCCATTTTCGCTACCAGGGAATTGCTTTTTTTTACCAATCTATCTTCATTTTTCTGTATTTCATATCTTTTCGATTTTATATCATTTTCTGCATCTCTTCTTATTTTATAAGCATCTTCTTTTGCTTGAAATACAATTTCTTTTTTTAATGATTCAGATTCCCTTTCCGCATGCTTGAGGATATTTTTTGCGTTTGTCTCAGCGGCTGTTACTTTTGATTTTATAATAAATCTAGTTAATAGGTATCCAAGTCCAAAACCAACAATAATATTGATTACGAAAATATAGTACATTTTAATGTAACTTCACCTCCTAATATTCAGTTTACAAGGTACATAATTTTTATCAATTTTAATTTTTGATTATTTAAAAATATCTTATTTTTTCCGTACAAGTTTTTATAATGGAACAAAACATTACAAAAATATTTTAACCTTTATAGTTTGAAAAGTCAAATAATGCAATAGTTATTCAGTGGCATTTATCCAGGGAAATATCGAGTAATAATTTCGGACATATTAGCGTTCATCTCCGTAGGACAAGCGGCCCGCCTGTCTATTGGGTGAGCTTGGGATTGCTTCATTTCCTTTGGAAATTCGCAATGACAGAAACAGAGTGACCTAGAGATTTATTTTGTCTTAACTATATACTAAATACTATATACCATATACTTATAAGGGCTTGGGATTGCTGCGCTTTCTTCGAAAGCCGCAATGACAGATGTGAGTGAAAAGTGAAATATTGCACTGCAATATTTTTTAATATTATCGATTAATTAATCAGCAAATCAATGGAATTCCTTATTGAGTAACTCGAAGAAAATTTCCCTGGCAATATCTGATGAAAAACCTCTACGTATCAGCAGATTATAGATTTTTTTAAATTCCTTATTGGAATATTCAAAATCTTTGTAATCAACTTTTTGGTGAACTAATTTTCTGGCCAATGATTCCTCTGAAATATTTTCAAAGGCATCATTAATTACTTTTTCCCGAATACTTTGTTTTATTCCCTTTTCAGTTAATTCCCGATTTAATAAAAACCTACCCATGAGTTTGTTCTCAATTCGATACTGGACCCATGAATAGGCAAATGATTCATCATCTATGAATTTTTTTTCTTCCAGCCATGTAACAATTTTATAAATGCTTTTATCGCAAAGTTGTCTCGTTTGTAATTTTTTAATCATTTCATGTTTGCTGTAATCTCTGCGCGATAAAATAAATAATGCATATTTTTTGCCTTTATTTAGCTCGTCAATGGTAACCATTTCATTCATAATAGAATCAGAAATATCTTTTCCGTTAAATAAATCATATTTTTCAATGATTTCTGAATCCATAAGATAAGTCTTGTCATTATTCAATTTTACTTCAGCTTTTCCAATATTTTTAGTTTTATAATTGATAGAAGTGATAATCGTGATTATTTATTTTCTCCGTTATCTTCATTTTTAATGATTCCGGCCTGTACTAGTATTTTATGTTCAACTTCTGCAAGCACTTCCGGATGTTTAGTTAAGTACATCTTTCCATTTTCCCTGCCCTGTCCGAATTTTATATCATTATAGGATATCCATACACCTGATTTTTTCAATATATTATATTTTAAGCCTAAATCGATTAAATCACCTTCCTTGGAAATTCCTTTACCGAAAATAATATCAAAGGTAGTTTCTTTAAATGGAGGTGCCAGTTTGTTCTTTACAACTTTGACCTTTACCATAATCCCGATATTGTTTTCATCCTTTTTAATGGATGCTTTCCTGCGTATATCTAACCTTACGGTAGAGTAAAATTTTAGGGCTCTTCCACCTGGGGTAGTTTCCGGATTTCCAAAGAATACACCGATCTTTTCCCTTATTTGATTTACAAAAACAACGGTCGTTTTGGATTTGCTGATAATTGCTGTGAGCTTTCTAAGTGCCTGAGACATTAATCTTGCCTGTAAACCCATGTAAGAATCACCCATATTGCCTTCTATTTCAGCTTTTGGCACAAGTGCTGCCACAGAATCTATGACTACAATATCTACTGCATTGCTCCGGACAAGTGATTCAGTTATTTCAAGCGCCTGTTCTCCAGTATCCGGTTGGGATATAATAAGTTCATCTGTATTTACACCTATGTTTTTAGCGTAAACCGGATCTAAAGCATGCTCTGCATCAATAAAGGCAGCAATCCCGTTATTTTTTTGTGCTTCTGCAATAATATGCAGGGTCAAGGTTGTTTTTCCGGATGATTCCGGTCCAAATACCTCAACTACTCTTCCTCTTGGAACACCACCAATACCAATGGCAATATCAAGTGACAATGAACCGGTTGATATATTGTTGCTTCCGACGACTTTCGGTCTGTCACCCAGTTTCATAATCGAACCTTTTCCGAATCTATGCTCAATATTTTGTATTGCAACATCTAGTGCTTTTTCTTTGCTGGATAATTTATCTCCACTATTTACGGCCATCTTTACGCTCCTTTGTAATTTCTAACATTTATTGAGAAATGGAAAGCTTTCTACTACCTGGTATATTGGTCCATATCGAGTAAGATTACTTTCCATTAGCTCAATCGATTTAACAGTCTGTGAATTATTTTTAGTTGTAGTACTTCGTGTACTGTATTTTGAAAGATCTAAATCTTTTAGATACTTAATTCTTCCAATCGTAATATGGCTGCGAAATTCAGCATCAACTGTCATAAAATGATTTCTTTTTAGTTCCGTTTTTATTAAATGTGAAAGTCCTTTTAATTCATCATTTCCTTTTTCAATACCTACCCATATAATTTTTGGTTTTTTTATTGAGGGAAATGCACCAATATTTAAGGAAATACCAATATTAAACTCTTTGCAGTTATCTGTAATCTTCCTCACTATACCGGAAATCAATTGAATTTTATCTTTTGATTGATTTCCAAAAAATTCAAGTGTAATATGCATTAGTTCCGGCTTTACCCATTTTATAACTGAATTACCGGAAGTTATTACATTCTGGATTAGGGATATTTCTTTTTTTATTTTAGACTCCAGGTTTACCGCCAGGAATATTCTTTTAGCAAAGTGATTTTCCATTAAATAATCATCTTTCAGTTAAATTGTTTATGGGTTCATCATTTACTCTTGATACTTTATTTCTCTTAAAGCCAATTTGTATTTATGTCTCACATCATTAAGGTAATTAATATATTCTTCAGATTGGTAATTTTGATAAGTAAATTCATTTGGGATAAAAGATTTAAATTGGTACCTTAGTGTAATTTCTGCATAGATTCCTTTTTGAAGATATATCCGTGAAGGTCCATTTTTTGTGCTGGCTAATATGAACTTGTCCAGGTTGATATACCCTGGATCCAGATTTATATTCCTTTTATTTGTTAATGTATCATTTTCAAGTATATATTTTTCTAAATTATTGGTAATTATTTTAATTTCAGCTAATTTCTCGCTTTTGATAAATTTTTTAAAAGAAACCATTTTTTGTAACAGCTTTTCTCCAAATTCTTTCTTGTAATAATCGGTATAGTCAAATGCCTGAATGCTGCTGGAATCATCAATTTGTCCAAAATTTTTTTGCAAAAGATTTTCATAAACATTGAACATTGAACTGTTTGAAGAAATCATACTGATGACTAATTTTACCGGCTTTGGAAATATAATATTTCCCATAATAATGTTTTATCCTCCAATGTTTAACATCTGTTAAGAATTTTCGGTGTATTCTTCAAGGAAGTATTCATAAATTTGATTACTCTGAGTTGACCGGCTGAAATCAATTTTTTCGTCATTAACATATGCAACTATTTTTTGGGGAAAGATAGTTAAAAGTTTTACAGCGCTTTTCACCTTAAATCTTAATTCTTCATTCTTTGTTAATATGCCTTCAAAAAGCAATATATCACCAGAACTTACCTTTACCCAAGTATTCTCATTTGCATTTAATTTTAGTAGCGGTAGTTTCTCTACGATTATTTCTTCAACGGTCACCGGTTCAATATTTATTTCTTCTGTTACATCACCATTTTCTAAAGAATCAATCTCTGATTCAACAGTGGTTTCACTTGAAGTTGTAGTAGTTACTTCCGGAGAAGGTAGTGGATAATTTTGAGCTTTCCTTAGATAATTATTCATAAATAATAATCCGGCGAACAATATCAAGATAAAACCGGATAAGTATACATATCTAAAATTAATCTGCGAAGACTTTCTACTTAAACTGCCAGTCCTTCTACTTTTTAAGGAGATAACCTCTTCTCTCTTAATAGCGATGTTTTTCTTCTGTTTTTCAATTTCCTTATAAGAATTGATGATTCCTTCAATTTTTCTTTCACTTATATTGATAAATTTACAATAATTTCTTAAATATCCGTAAATATATGTTTTTCCCGGAATGACATCCAAATTTCCTTCTTCAATGGCGACAATATATTTTTTACGAATCTTTAACCTTTTCTCAATCTCTTCGTAGGAAATTCCGATTTCTTCTCTTTTCCCTCTTAAAAATAACCCGATATCCTTCATTTCCAAAACAGCATTACTCCTTTTAAATGGATATTACGTGTGTACTAATCATGTTTTATTCATTGATTATAGTGGAAAAATAAATAATAATCAACCTACTTCTTTTTCATAGGGTATGCCGTCTGCAGCAGGTGGAATTGCTCTTCCGATGGCACTGACTAATACAAAAATAGCTAAAACATATGGAACCATATTTATAAATTGTACAGGTATATCAAGTATTCCCTGGAGCCTTATCGATAATGCCTCACCAAATCCGAAAAGTAGTGCGGCGCCGGCTGTTCCAAGAGGAGTCCACTTACCGAATATCATGGCAGCAAGGGCAATAAATCCTCTTCCACCACTGATTTCTTTTACGAAAAAATGTGCCTGTTCCAATGAAAGAAAAGAGCCGGATAGTCCGGCTAATGCACCGGACGTAAGCACAGCAATATATCGCATTTTTATAACGTTAACACCCATAGTATCAGCCGCTTCCGGATATTCTCCGACTGATCTTAACCTTAATCCGAATGGAGTTTTAAATAAGGTAAAATGAGCAATTACAAAAATAAAGGCAGTTATAAAAACCAGGGGTGAATGATGTAGAAAAATAACAATTAAATTCCTTATCATACTTGAACCCTCTCCTGCAAACGGAATAGGTATTCCCCAAATAGGAAGATTGGTAACAGCCATGATTTGTGTTTCATTAAAGAATAGCCAGGATAAAAATACCGTAATACCACTGGCGAATAGATTAATGGCCACACCACTTACAATTTGATTGGCTTTAAAAGTAATGGAAGTCACTGCGTGAATCAGTCCAAGAACGATACCTACCAAAACTGCGGCAAACACGCCTAACCATGGATTTTGTGAGAAATTGGTAACTGCAACCGCAGTGAATGCACCGGTTAACATCATACCTTCCAAACCAATATTGATGACTCCGGATTTCTCGGAAAATACGCCACCTAGACCGGCGAGCGCTAAAGGTATGGCGATTCTTATAGAGGAAGCAAAAAAATCTGCATTAAATATTCCACCTAACATTATGCTATTTTCCTCCTTTTTCGTATAATTCTCTTAACAATCTCATCACTTACCACCACAAAGATAACAATAACAGCTTGCAATACCATAATAAGTTCCCTAGGTATCCTTCCTCCTGTAAAAATATTCACAATCGCACCACCATAATTTAATACTCCGAATAATATAGCAGCAAGTACTACTCCTAAAGGATGGTTTTTTCCAAGCAATGCTACGGCGATTCCATTAAATCCGTATCCTGTAAAGAGCTCCTGGCGCCAACGATATTTAAAACCCATCACCTCATTTGTTGCAACAAGGCCTGCCAACGCTCCGCTGATGACCATGGCTAAAACAATATTTTTTGCCACGCTTATACCACCATATTCTGCTGCCAGAGGACTATAACCCACTGCCCTGATTTCGTATCCCAGATTTGTTTTCCATAAAATATAATAAACAAGAATAGCTGCAGCAATGGCAATAAAAAAGGAGATGTTAACCTGGTTGTATGATGGAAAATCTATATTCAACGCTTTTAAAATATTGTAAATTCTTGGTAATCGAGCTGCTTCTGCAATTTCTTTTGTATGAGGAATCATCTGTTTTACACCGGCAGCTAACATAGCTTCTGTTGGAGGCGCTTTGAATTGTAAAACAAGATAAAAAGTCAGCGACGCTGCTATCCAATTCATCATAATTGTCACAATGACTTCGTGAACACCGGTTTTAGCTTTTAGAAATCCAGGAATAGAAGCCCAGAAAGCTCCACCAGCAATAGCTGCTAAAAGACAGAGAGGTATAAGTAGTATTGCCGGTAAACTGGTAAATGTAAAACCAACCCATGTTGCAAGAAAAGTACCGATAAACATCTGCCCTTCCCCACCAATATTAAATAATCCACATCGAAAAGCAAAGGCAACAGCCAGACCAGTAAAAATGAGCGGTGTGGCTCGAAACAAGACATTTCCCCATCCATCCCGACTGCTCAAAGCATTTGAAAAAAGCACCTTGTAAACAAAAATAGGATCTTCTCCTATAATGAGTATAACTACTGCTCCGACCGAAAGCGCGAAGACGACAGCAATTAAAGGAGTTATTTTTTCTAAAAAACTATAAAAATTGATTCTATTAGTTGATTTCAAAATATTTTCCTCACTTTTTAACTTCCTATTATTTTTGTTTCTTTTTTTGGGTTGAACCAGTCATTAGTAATCCCAGTTCTTTTTCATCTGTTTTCTTTGGATCCAGGAATGCAACGATCTTTCCTTCATAGATGACAGCAATGCGGTCGGATAATGAAAGTATTTCCTCTAAATCAGCAGATACCAGAAGCACCCCTTTTCCTTTATCCCTTTCATTGACAATCTGTTGATGGACGAATTCAATGGAACCAACATCCAATCCACGTGTCGGCTGGGCAGCGATTAATAGGATGGGTTTACCGTATAATTCCCTGGCAACGATGACTTTTTGCTGGTTTCCGCCGGATAATGATTTCAGTAGATTATCTTTATTGGATGGTCTAATATCAAATTGTTTAATCAGTTCATTTGCATGCTTGCCTATCAATTTCAAATTTAATGAGAAGCCATTATTAAATGGTTTTCTATAATGAGGACCAAGGATGAGATTTTCAGCAACCGTAAAGGATGATACAATACCTCTCTGTCTTCGATCTTCAGGGATATGAGCAATTTTTTCTTCCTTAACTTCTCTAGGTGAATCATCGGTTATGTCTTTATCGTAAATAAATATTTTTCCATTTTTTGCTTTTCTTAATCCGGTAATCACTTCAACCAATTCTGTCTGTCCATTTCCTTCTACTCCTGCTATTCCTAATATTTCGCCTTCCTTGATTTCCAGGGAAATATCTTTTAATGCCGGTAAACCTTTACTATTCAGTGCATTCAGTTTTGTTATTTTTAAAACATTTTTCCCAAAATCATGCGCCTGTT
>Ga0272441_10007061_pt1 | contig 18433 bp, 9 predicted proteins | sample SSMProp6N_FD_193582 | JGI IMG/M metagenome (GOLD analysis project Ga0272441, IMG submission 193582) | Marine sediment archaeal communities from Little Sippewissett salt marsh, Falmouth, MA, United States - SSM-Prop-6N | ecosystem: Environmental > Aquatic > Marine > Wetlands > Sediment ... | reverse complement strand
TCAACACCTCCAAATTCAACAAAAGAGTTTATTGGATCAACCTGGCCAGCAGATGACTATCCAAATCCAGCATATGGACCCGACAAAGGCATGCATTACTGGGTCACATCAGATACAATGATTAGACTTACTGGTGTTGATGAAATGTGGCCATGCGCAGTTGGTGTCAAAGAATTTAATGTTACAATTAAATGGGATAGTGATTGTAATGGAATTGTTGATACAACTCTATTTAGCGAAATGATACCTGACCCATATGTCTTTGAATTTAACTTCAGTGATTTTGTTCATCCAGGTGCACCTTGGCAGGCTCCTTATGAAGGTTTACATGAAATCTCCTGGTATGCAATTGATCATCTTGAAAACATTGAAATTTTGAAGGTCCAATATCATTGGGTAGATGACACACCACCTCATGTGATTATACACAAACCAGTGGATGGATGGTACAAAGATGGAGGTGACATACCTGCTTCAATTAAAGCAGTTGACAAAACAAATCCACATGGACCTTGTAACAGTGGTGGCGCTGTTGGAATTGCCGATGGAAAAACAGGAGGGGGCTATCTAATTGATGTATTCCCAAGCTTTAAAGTTGTACCGCTTGATGGCACCCATCTTATATATAACGAAAATACACAAAAATTCGTAGGAAAACTAATTATTCCTGACCCAAGTGGTTTACCCGATGGAAGTGTACTATTTGTTGCAAATGTATCTGATAACCTTGGAAATGATGGCAACAGCATGATTGAAATTCTACACGCAATTTTCATGCAAGTAGGAGACGATGAAAACTTATTTAAACAACTCATTTTGCAATATTTAATGGATAGAAACATTGTCTATGTTGGAATAGATAATACTGCACCAATTGTTGACATTACAAAACCAGATCCAGGTCAAACAATAGGACCAGATTCAGTTTATATTAGTGCAAATATGATGGATGGATTATCGGGTATTACTTCAGGTGCAATTTGTTATATAACACTTAACGATGTTTACATAGGAGCTTTACCATATATAAACGGTGGTTGCTCTGGAACTATTATGATTCCAAGCAATATGCCTAGTGGTAACTATCTGCCTTTAACGGTTAGTGTTTATGACAATGCCGGAAACGAAGGAAAAGATACTGTTTTAGTTAATCTAACAAATAATCCACAAAATCTACCATTCTGCAGGATTAAGAGCCCAAGTAATGATACAACCCATAAAGATACTATTCCAGTTGTTATAGAGGCATATGATCCTGAAACAACTGCTGGAAATCTAATTGTTGGAATAGAAGTAGAAAGACAAGGAGATCCACCATTTATCTTTGCAGCATCCCATCAAAGTGGAAACGATTTTGTCTATAATTTGGATATTACCAAATACCAAGATGGAGCAAAGATTAAAATAAAAGCTTATGCAACTGATGAGGATGGAAATACTGTTTATTCTGATCCAAGAATATACTGGGTTGACAGTGATATTGCATTTGATAAATGGCTAAACAAAGGATGGAATATTCTTACTTTACCACTAGATGCAATAACATGTAATTTTGATTTAGAAAAGGTTTTTGCATCAATTTATGACCATATAAACATTGTATTTTACTATAATTCAACAGGGGATGATTGGGACAGCTGGGTAAAAGGTAGAGACAATTTATTCAATGATTTAGTAACAATTGAACCAGGTAAAACATACTTTATAAATGTTACAAAGAAGGGTGGTGTTAGATATTACAGTGATACAAAACCACCAAATGTTATGATTGATGAACCTGATGATGGACTAATTTATGAAGCAGTTGACTATATTAGTGTTATCGCAAATGATGGCATTACGTGGATAGATAATGTTTGGATTAGTATTTACGACTTTGATAATAATACATACTGGGATGGATCTGGATGGCATGCTTGTGAATACTGGATAGAATGCTGTCATTATATGAACGATGAGTGGAGAAATGATACAAATGGTGTTACTTGGGGCAATAATCATAATTATACAATTACAGCAAAAGCATATGACGCAGTTGGCTGTATGAATAGTGACGCGGTTGATTTTACAATACATTGGCCTGTTTACAATATCTCAGGTACAGTTTATTATGAGTGTGGAGAAACAGGAACAATCCATGTAATGTTATTTGATGAACTCATAGTAGAAGGATTAACGCCTATCGATTACGCCAGTATGGACGCGCCAGGAGTTTATACATTTCATGAAGTATCAAATGGAACATATTATATTGCAGCAATGATGGATGCAAATGGTAATAGTAATTTTGAATATGGCGACGAACCGCTTGGTCTTGCTATAAACAAATCTATGTATGCTGGAGAACCAGCTGATCCGATAGACGTTATTGGAGGAGATAAAAATGGCGTTGACATTACTCTATTTACCATGATAGATGTCGAAATAATCTCTCCAGATTTCGGAGTTATTGCTGGTGACGAACCGCTAACAATAAACGGTACTGCATATAGCCCTTGCTCATGTATAGAAGCAGAAAATGTTTCAATTGCAATTTATTATACAAATTACTCAGATGATCCAGATAAAACATATTATTGGAATGATAATTCTGGTGCATGGGAATGGACTACTATTATCTACAATTCAATAGATTATTTAGGTGGCGGATGCGGAACTCCTCTTGAATGGGAATTTTCACCAAATACTGAATTTTTCCATGAAGGAGCCTACATCCATTATATCCATGTAAAAGCAAAGGACAAAGATGGAAACACCGGTGAAAAACTCGGCTATTTTACAGTTGGTATTCCCGAAAGTGATTTCTTATCATATTGGCAGCTAGATGGAAACCTTATTGATACCATTGGAGGGAACCATGGAACTGGATATGGAAATATAGCACCTACAACAGGTCAAGTAAATCAGGGATATTCATTTGATGGAGATGGGGATTACATAATGGTTAATCCTTCAATAAGTACAAAATCAGATTGGACATGGTCAGGCTGGATTTGGCCAGATGATGATGCGGGAGTTACTATGACATATTATTCAGAAGGAGATTATATTAAATTCTCTCTTGTTATTCAAACCGATGGAAAACTAGGAGTAGGAATGTGGAACAGTGGTTATTCAGGAAATTGGATAAACGTATATACTAGCAGTGGAGCAATCAACTTTGATCAATGGAACCATGTAACAATATCGCTTTCAGGCGGAGGAGTTGGTACAGGGACACTGAAGATATATATAGATGGTCAAGAAATTACAGATACAACAGGACAAATAACCTCAGCTTGTCCTCAAGCAGTATTAGGTTATAACATTGGTGTAATAAATCATCAGTTTCCGTTTCAAACACAGTTTGTAGGGGCTATGGATGAAGTAGCTATTTTTAATAGAGCTTTATCCTCTGATGAAGTCCAACAATGTTACGATAATGGCTATTATGGATATATTGGTTATCTAGGATAATAGACAAGTATATATCCATGAAGATATTTATCTAAGAAAAAATATGGGGGAGTAAAGTATGATTCAAAAAAGGATGAAAACAATATTAATTGTAGTTATAATGCTAGTTTCAGTTAGCCTGTTTTTTTTACCTTCTGCAAGTGCTGATGTGCCAGTAACAATCTATGGTTATATCTATGCAGATGAAATAATAACTGATCCTGACCAAGTAACCTTGGTGTTTTCAGGTAGCTCATTTATTGCTGAACTTCTTGGAAGTGGATCTTATAGAATAAATGAAGATTTACAAGACTATATGGGTAATATTGGTTATTTTGATGTAATTATTTCAGGAACAAGTTATACAGCTAACGAAACTATTACTATTTCTGGTCCAGGAGCTTATGAAAAAAATTTACATGTAAATACTTCAGGTACTCCTGCGTCAAATGATCCACCAGATGTTCCCACCAGTCCAATTCCAGCTGATGGAGAAGCAGATGTTGTAAAAAATATTATAATATCCTGGTCATGTATTGATCCTGATAATGACCCTTTAACCTATGATGTATATTTTGGAACAAATTCAAATCCACCAATCCAATCGACAGGGCAAACAGCAAATTCATATGACCCTAGCATATTAATCGATGATACTGATTATTACTGGAAGATTGTTGCTTATGATGATCATTCCCATATGACAGAAGGTCCAATCTGGCAGTTTACAACTGGAACTGAAACCAATAATCCACCAAATATTCCAAGTAATCCTTTTCCAGCAAATAATACTAATAATATAGATAGAAATCAAGTCATTAATTGGACATGTACTGATCCCGATGGTGACTCTTTAACCTATGATGTATACTTTGGAACAAATCCAGATCCCTCAAAAGTGCCTACTAGTCAAACAACTTCTTCATATGACCCTGGAACAATGAGTTATAACACCAGATATTACTGGAAGATCGTTGCTAAAGATAACAAGGGTGGTACAAACACTAGCCCAATTTGGAATTTTAAAACAGAGAAAGGTTCAGGTGGCAATGGTGGCAACAACGGTAATGACAACCCTAAATATACTAAGCCTATTGCCAATGCAAATGGACCTTATTTTGATTTTATTATAAATGGGCAAGCAAGTGTAAACTTTGATGGAACGGGTAGTACAGGTTCTATAAATACCTATTTCTGGAAGTTTGGCGATGGAGGAAATGCAACTGGTGTACAACCTACTTATATCTTTACCCAGCTGGGTAATTTTACTGTAAATTTAACAGTTACAGGACCTGTGGGTTCTGATTCTGATCAAACCTATGTTGTAATATCTGAAGAGCCTAACATTCCACCAGAAAGCCCTATAGTTACTGGACCCAATGATGGTTCTAAAAATATAGAATATAGTTTTACAGCAAATTCAACTGATGCAGATGGAGATGATTTATATTACATGTTTGACTGGGGTGACGGATCAAAGACTATAAGTAATTTTACTCAAAATGCAACGCAAGTAACATTTAATAACAGTTGGTCAACTTGGGGCATTTATACAATATCAGTTACTGCTTCTGATAATAAAACCAATTCAGATGCAACAGAACATGTTATTTTAATTGATGTTATATGGGTAAAAACAATTGGTTACTTAATTGATACAGATAGCGATGGTGATTATGAAAAATTCTACAGCAATGAAACAGAAACACAAACAAATCCTAAAAAACTTGAGAATGGATCATATTTAATAAATAGTGATACAGACAAAGAATATGATTGGATTTACGACCCTATAACAGATACATTATGGAAATATAATCCTTCTAAAGAACCAGATGACTACACCTTGTGGTATGCATTAGCAGCAATACTTATTATATTGTTTTTGCTAATTATTGCAGGCATTATTGGAAAAAGACAAAAAGATAAAACAAAAAAGAAACAAGCCAAAAAAAAGAAAAAATAAATTTTTTCTTTTATCTCCATTTTTTTTAAAAAAACATTGTAAATATTTTTGTATCAATAAATAGAATACTAATATTTTTTAAAAATTTTATGAAAAAATTATTAATTATAAAAATTAGAATATAAATATTATATAGTAATTAAATAAATATTTTATAAAATTGGTAATAACTGTAAAACAACCTTTATATAATAAAAAATCAAAGAGATTAAAAAAAAGTGATAGAAATGAAAAAAATAATAATAATTGGTATAATTGGAATGCTTTTAATATCAGGTTTTACTGTAACCTCCACCCTCGCAGGTGAAATAGTAGGTATACTTGACCAAACTACAATATATGTTGATGATGATTACAACGAAACAACACCGGGTTGGGGGATAGACCATTTCAACAAAACACAAGATGCAATAGATATTGCAAATAGTGGAGATACAATCTTTGTTTACAATGGTACTTATATTGAGAATTTGAACATTTTTAAAAACTTAACTTTAATTGGTGAAAACAAAGAAAAAACAATAATTATATCAAGCGATAAAGAGGATTTTACAATAGATATTGGCCATCTTGTACATACTGTAATTGTTAATATCAGTGGATTTACATTAAAAAATAATGGAAACCTTCCAGCTTTATTTATTCATCATTCAGATAATAACAACATTTCAAATAATAATATTGAAATAAATACCTCTGCGGGTTTATATGTTTTATCCTCTGAAAATAATGTAATTAAAGATAATGTTTTTCTTAATGGCGGAGCATACTTTGAATTTTCAAAAGATAACATTGTAGAAAACAATAATGTAAATGATAAACCTCTTGTTTATTTAGAAGATGTTTCATCGCAAGCAATAACTGATGCTGGACAAGTAGTTCTTATTAATTGTAGTGAAATTGTTGTAAAAGATCAAGAATTTACCAATTTATATGTTGGAATAGAGCTTCAAAAAACAGATAATTGTTTAATAATTGATAACACATTTTCAAATAACAACTTAGGTCTTGACGTTTATAAATCTAACAATAACACATTGTTTAACAATACGATAGTGGATAATATCAAAAAAGGTATCAATCTTTTATGTTCAACCAATAACACTATTTTCCATAACAATTTCATAAATAACAATGTTCATGCCTATGATTTAGGAAATAATTCTTGGGATGATTCATATCCATCTGGCGGTAATTATTGGGATAACTATACAGGTAAAGACAACAACGCTGATGGCATAGGTGATATTCCATACAACATATCAGGTGTAAACGATCTAAATAAGGATTATTATCCATTGATGAAGCCATGGGGAGTACCTGATTTTAAGTTATCAATAAAAAAAGGTTTAAGTGTTGGTAAAGTCAGTGTTACCTTAAAAAACACTGGAAACCTCAAAATCTCAGATGCAAACCTTAGTATTAATGTTACATATGGATTTTTTAAAAGATCAAAAAATAAATCATCATCTATTACTCTTGACAAAGGAGAATCAAAAACTGTAAAAATTAAAAGAGTAATAGGATTTGGTCTAATTTTGATTGAAGCAACTGCAAATTTTGAAGGAATTACTAAAAAAGATAAAAAATCAGGTGTAATATTTGGACCTTTCATCTTTTTATTTTTAAATTAAAAAATTTTTTTCTTTTTATAATAGTAAAATATTTTTTTATTTCACAATATTCAGAATAATTTCTAATTATTTTATAAAGCTTATTTTGGTAAGAAATAAAAAATGTTGTAAAAAAATAATTATTACTAAAATTGTGCTATAAAACTTAAATATTAATAAAAATAATTTAAAATATAATATGATTTTCAAAAAAGAGTCATTGGATTTAATTAAAATTTTTTATATAATGCAGAAGTTATTAACAACGGTATTTAGCAATAATAATTCAGAATATATAAATTGGGACAAGGAATATCAAAATGGACAGTGGGATTATTTAAAAAATCTTGATGAGCTGGCTCATTATAGTATTATTATAGGATATTATAATTACTTAAAACCAAGAGGATCAATATTGGATGTTGGATCTGGAGAAGGATTACTTCAAAAAAGAATTTTAGCTTATAGCTATTCAAAATATGTGGGTATTGATGGCTCTTTAGAAGCTATTAATAGGGCCTCTCCAAAAACCGATAATAAAACCTTTTTTTTAAAAGAAGATATGCATAATTATTCAACTAAAAAAGCTTTTGATGTAATAGTTTTCAATGAGAGTTTGTATTATTCCGATAATCCTTTAAAGGTTATAAGAAAATTTGAAAATTATCTAGATAAAAAAGGAATATTTATTGTATCTATGTATAAACCTAATTTTCCAATATCAATATTCGTATACTTAATTTGGAAAAAAATTAGTAAAGAATATAAACTCATTGATGAAACGATAATTAAAAATAAATTAGGACAAAAATGGATTTGCCGAGTTTATACTAAATTTTAATAAATACCTAAATATATAATTGTCTTTTTATTTTTAATAAGTTACTCTAATATTTAATTTTATAGATATAAAAGTAAGGATATTAGACAATTGTTGTTATTTTAAAGATTCTATACATTTTTCGGAATGTTTATAATTCCAAAAATTGACCTATTTTTATTATAAATTTTTAATATAGATTTATAAACTGATATTCTTCTATTTACTATATTTTATTCTTATCAAGCGTATGTTTTATAAATATTCATTCGATATTCTTTATTGGTTTTAGGGGAGATATAATATGAAAAATAAAATAATATATGTTTTAATTTGTACGCTAATTGTTGCAACATATACTGCCTCTGCAAGTATTAACCTAAGTAAAAAATCAGAAATTAAGAAACCAAATCTTTTTTTAAATGATGATGTCCCTGTTTGGGAAACTGGATATAGCTGGACTTATAATGGTGAAATAAACCTTGGAGATGAAACAATACCTCTATATCTAAATCTAAACGAGTTAGATATTATTATTACAGATGATTCTGGAACTTACTATAAAGGAATTTTTGGAGGCGATATTGATGGAGAGTTTGTTGTTGAGCCGTCATTACCAATTTCAATCGTAATCGAAGAATTAAATGGCGATATTGAATTTAAACAATCTAATCTTGGTATTAAAAATGTTGATATAAGAATTGATGGAAAACCAAAAATTGGAGAAACTGTTTTACCTATTCCCGCTGAAGCAACCATATCCATTTCTTTTAATCCAGAATATGCTTTGGTAGATTTTCCAATATTTGTAGGTAAAGATTGGATTGTCCCTTCTAGCCATATAAGTATTGATATATATGTAAAAATTTTTGCAATAATGGATGATACATTTGAGTTTGAACAAGACACTGGAAGTATTGGCCTTGAATGCTTGATAAAAGAAAACGTAACAGCTGGAGGAAATACGTTTTATTCTTATAAAATTACTCCTATAGATGGTGGTAGCACACGAGGTTTTTATTATTGCCCAGATGTAGGTAACGAAGTTTTAGTGGAATATGAACCCGGAGATCCTTTTATTGAACTTTTAGCAACAAACTATCCAACACCTCATAGTCCATTAAAACCAGATTCCCCTCTTGGCCCAATAAATGGGGAAAAAGGAAAAACATACACATATACTACAAAAGCAATAGATCCAGATAACAATCAAATAAAATATGGATGGGACTTTGATGGTGATATGTTTGTTGATAAATGGACAGATTTTTTTGACTCAAATGATACTGTTGAAACAACTTATACATGGAAAAAAATGGGATCTTTTCAAATAAGAGTAAAAGCTCGAGATACCACAAATAAAGAAAGCGTTTGGTCAGATCCATTGACTGTTTCTATTCCAAAAAATCTTATTATTCAAAGACCAATTTTAAGATTTCTTGAGAAATATCCAAATCTTTTTCCGATACTAAGATTATTATTAACAAGATTAGGACTATAAAACGTAGTCCAAATCTTTTATTTTTTTAAAATCGTAAAATTATAATATTTGAATAAATAAAATATTTTTTGTAAAAATTTTAGAAAAAGTATTATATATTTTTAAAAATATAATGGTTATGTATATTAAGGTTGAAAAAATATGAAGAAAATATTATCAATAATTATATTTTTAGTTTTGATACTAATGATTTCTGCAACTTCCATTAATGCATTTAGCATTGGAGAAAATGATTTAAGTTTAGAAAATAATGAAATAAAATCAATTCCATTTGCAAATGTATATGTTGATGATGACAATGTCCAAGGACCATGGGATGGTTCATTTACCCATCCATACAGAAATATTCAAGATGCAATAGATAATGCTTATGAAAGAGATTTAATATTTGTTTATAATGGAACTTATTATGAAAATCTAATAATAAATAAAAGCATTAAATTAAAAGGGGAAGATAAAGAAATCACAATAATTGATGCTAATTTTGCAGATAATCCAATGTGGATTAAGAAGTCCAATGTAAGTATTAGAGAGTTTAAAATCATAAACAGCAACCTTGATTTATTCTCCTCAGGAATAAAAGTTACTTCTAAAATTTGGATTCCACCTGGTGAACAAAAAACAATAATTTCAGATATTTCTATTTCAAATTGCATATTGGAAAATAATGATGCTGGTATCCGTCTTGATAACGTAAACGTTGCAAGAATATCAAATTGTATATTCAAAAATAATTTTGCCCGCAGTATATATATTTTAAATGCAGACAATTTAACAATTACAAACTGTGAAATACATGATAATGGTGCAATAGTTCAAGATGGCCAATATCCAGGTGGAATAGGCGTATCAGATAATCCATTATTTGGTGATGAAAGCAATTTTGTAGAAATTTCATATTGCAATGTCACAAATAACATTGGCCATGGTATCGGAATTTTTTCAAATTCATCCAATATAGAAATACATCATAATACTATAAGTAAAAATACATATAATGGAATTTTTGTTTCAAGAATTGTAAATCGAAATATTATAATAAATAATAATGTGGTTTCAAAAAATGGAAATTTCTATTTTTTTAGGGGCGGGATTGTTTTACAGGATTGCCACAATTGTGTAACTATAAAAAACAATATTATTTCATCAAACGATATTTATGGAGTATATCTCTTGCGATCTTCTGGAAATGTAATTCTTGAGAATAATTTTATTAACAACAATATTAGCGCGTCCTTCAAATATAAATCTAGTAATTTTTGTAATATTTGGAATAAGAACTATTGGGATAGACCTAGACTGCTACCTAAAGCAATATTCGGTTTTTTATTTGAAGAAAATTCAATTCCTTGGGTTGAATTTGACTGGCATCCTGCAAAAAATCCATATGCTATTTAGTTATAAAATTTCCATCTTGTTAACATTATATAATTTTTATTACTAAAATCGTAGTTTTTATTCTGAAAATTTATATACCATTGAGCATATATTAGTTTATATTAGGGAGGTGAAAAGTTGAAAAAAATTTTACCATTTTTAGTGGTAGGAATATTTGTCCTTAGTGGACTTGGAGCTGTTGCCGTAAACGATTTTGAAAATGAAAAAAATATTTGTGAAAAAATTAGTTTTTCAAAACCAATAATAAAAGAAAAAAATGAATATATCTCAATTGATATTTCTAATGCCAATTCATATATTATGAAACAAGGTAAACCATTGCTTCCTAGTTATGTTAAAACGTTTACTTTTCCGGCAGGTACCAAAATTAATAGTGTAACCTGTACTCCTAGCAATATTAAACAATTAACATTATCGAAAACTCCTATGCCAACACCTGAGGCAATGTCTGCAGGTGTTACAAAAACAAAGATTGAACAGTCAACGATTTCCTATGGAAATGACCCTTTTCCAGATTCTTGGTTTAGTTATGATATTGGAACAGGTTTATTTGAAAATAACAGATGTATTATTGTAAAGGTTAGTATCAATCCTATCAAATATTATCCAACAGAAGAAATAATCAAATTTGCAAGGGACGTTGAAATAAATATAAACTATGAAAAAACAGTTGAAAACAATCAGTTTTTAGAAGACTATCAACTAGTGGTTATTTCACCATCTGAATATATGGATGAACTTGCACCACTTATTACACATAAAATTAGTAAAGGAATTACATCAATTTATGTGAGTTTAAACGATATTTATAGTGGAGTATATTTTCCGGCAACTGGTAGAGATAACCAGGAAAAAATAAAATGTTTTATTAAAGACACAATTGAGAATTGGGACACACATTTTATTTTACTTGTTGGTAGTATTGATAAATTACCAGCCCGTGATACACATGTTTATGTTGCCGACGGTAATGATGATGAAGTTTTTGTAAGTGATCTGTACTATGCTGACATTTATAATGATACAAATGGCTTTTGTAGTTGGGATTCCAATAATAACAATGTTTTTGGAGAATACAACTGGGGTTCCTCACACAATTACGATGAAGTAGATTTATATCCTGATGTTTATCTTGGAAGACTAGCTTGTTTTAATAGTAATCAAGTTATAACTTGCGTAAATAAGATTGAAACATATGAAAACAATGTAGCCTATACATTACCTTGGTTTAACGATATGGTAGTAATTGGTGGAGACCATGCCGAAGGGGACACTCATGCTGTTTACGAAGGAGAGTTTGTTAATCAAAAAGTAATGGATTTAATGAGTGGTTTCATACCTGATAAGGTATGGGCCTCAAATGGCAAATTAAATGGAATTATACCAAATGGAGTTCAAGAAATCACAAACGCAATAAATAATGGTTGCGGATTTATAGATTTTTCAGGGCATGGAAACACAAATGTTTGGGCAACCCATCCACATGAAGATGAGTCAACATGGATACCGACACCTATTGGTTATTATCTAAATACAAAAGTACAAACCTTGAGTAATGGAAACAAGTTACCAATAGTAATAATAGGAGCGTGTTCAACCTGTAAATACAACGTTGATCCTGATTGTTTTGGATGGTCATTTTTGATGAACAATAACGGCGGAGGTATAGCTTCATGCGGTGCCTCAGGCCTGGATTGGTTTTATTTGGGAGAATATGTTGCTCAGAAAGGTTTTGAAAAAATCTGCATTGATTCATTCCAAGCTTTTAAAGATGGAGCATTGACATTTGGAGCAATGTGGGCTGGTGCATTAAATGGTTATATCTATTCTGGTATGGATGCACTGGACCATAAAACAGTAGAAGAATTTCAACCATTTGGAGATCCATCACTTGCAATAATGAGTGATTCTCAACCACCGAATAAACCATCAAAACCCTCTGGACCTATTAATGGCAAGGTTGGAAAAACATATACATATACAACAAGTGCAATAGATACTGAAGGAGATCAAGTGTATTATTTATTTGATTGGGGAGATGGAAAAACTAGTGGTTGGATCGGGCCCTTTAACAGCGGTACTACTGGTTCTGCTAATCATAAATGGTCAAAAATAGATACATTTACAGTTAAAACAATTGCAAAGGATGAAAACGGTGTTATTGGCGAGTGGTCAGATCCATTATCTGTATCAATTCCAAAAAACAAAATAATAAATAGTCCATTGCAAAAAATATTAGAAAAAAATGTAAATCTATTGCCGATATTAAAAGTATTATTTCAATATCTAGGCCTTTAAAAAATCGGCATTTTTTTTCTTTTTTTTATAATAATTAACTTTTTTATCGATAAAATCCAATATTGTTATTTAGATTTTTTAAAAAAAATAATAAAAAAATATATATAATTATAAAACGTTACTTATAATAATGATAAAAAAATTCTTTGCAATAGCAATAGTTATTTTTTTTATAATTAATTTTAACTCAGTGGTTATTGGAAATTATAACGAAAGCAATGAAATAAAAGAATGGACCTTGATGATTTATGGCAACCAAGATTTCTTAATGTTTTGGAATTTTTTAACTATGAAGGGATTTTTAAAAGGAGTAAAGAGTGGTGAAAATCTAAATGTTGTTGTAATTCAAGATAGAGCATTTTTACCTGCAAAGATGTGGGCATTTAATGAAAATGGGAAGTTAAAAGATAGAAAATATATTGGCGAAGTAAATATGGGTGATGAGGAAACAATCAGTTATTTTATAAATTATTGTAAAACAAATTATCCCGCAAAAAGATATCATTTTGATATCTGTGGGCACGGAAACGCTTGGATGGGAGCTGGCTGGGATAAAACTAGTGATCATAATTATATCGAAGTAAGTAAAATAAAAGATGGAATAAAACATGCAGGCGGAGTAGACATATTAACATTTTTTACACCTTGTAATATGGCAAGTTTAGAAGGATTCTATGAACTTAGAAATGTAACAGATGTTATCGTTGGAAGCGAAGATTTGGGTAGTTTTAATCCAAATGTTATACCAAATGTTTGCACATTATTAAATGAAAATTTCACACTTTCAAACTATGAAATTGGCAAAAAATATGTTGATATTGTTGAAAAATCAATGAATGAAACATGGTCAGCTCCCTATGAAATCCATACAATGAGTGCAGTTAGAACAGATAAATTATCTGATTTAAAGAATTCAACTAATGACTTGTGTAATGATTTGATTGACAACATGGATTTATATTTTGATACAATTAATACTGCTTATTTAGATAGTTTTAAGATTTGTGGAAAAACGGATTTTTATTCTTTTATAGATACATTAAGTAAGCAAGATTTATTAAATGAAACAACAATAAATTATTTAGAAAATGTATCAGACATTTTTAAACAAACTGTTATAAATAACTTTAGGCATGAAAGTAGACCTGGTGCAAATGGTCTAACAGTTTTTTTTCACCCACATTATTTATATTATCCTTCATCACGTCTATATGATGATATTAAAAAATTGTATGGTAATACAAAATATTTTAAAATGTATGGAGTTGGAGAAAATTTTTATTATAAAAGTAACCTGGAGTTCATAAACGATACATTATGGGATGATTTTTTAAAAGCTTTTGATTCAAATTTTATAAGAGTAGATAATGATGGGTCTAAAGACTATGTAAGTATTCAGAACGCAATTGATAATGCATCTGTTAATGATACAATATACATTCTTAATGGCACTTATTATGAAAACATTGTTATTTCAAAGCCTTTGACGATTATTGGTGAATCCTATGAGTCTACAATAATTGATGGTAATAAGTCAGGAAATACAATTTCTATTTATTCAGATTATGTTAACCTTTGTGATTTATGTATTAGTAATTCTAGTGATGATAAGTCAGGCCTTTTTGTAAAAGGAAATAACACAGCAATTTACCATTGCGATATCTGTAATAATTATATTGGTATGCACCTTAAAAATTCCAATCATTGTAGAAAGATTGTATGTAACAATTTTTCAGATAATAGAAAATATGGTGTATATTTAGAATCATCTAACATAAATGAGATTTATCAGAACTTTTTTAATAATAATAGTATTCACGCATTCTTTTGTAATTCATATGCAAATCTTTGGGACAATAGATATTATGAAAATCCTTCCAAACAATTAAACGTAATAAAAGGGTTTATTACTATTGGAAAAATAAATTTATCAGTTATAAATTTTGATTTTACCCATCATTTCTGGTATCTTGATCCTTTGAGAATAAAAATTGTTACTAAACTTTTGTTTGATGAATAATTACTTTTTATATTTAATATAATCTTTTTTATAATATTACCGTTATGTTTATAAAGGATAAAATGATAGATATTCTTGTGATAGTATGGCACTTAAAAAATCTATAAAGATTTTTTGTTTATTTTCTATTGTTTTTCTTGTAGTTTTATCAACTTTTTCAGCTAATGCAAATATTCAAAAAGTAAAAATTAATGAAAAAAAAGATAATTTTTCAAATCAAAATTTTGAAAAAAATACATTATTTGATTTTTTTGATAATACAATTTTTTTAACATTTTCATTTAGTAGTCCAGTTATTTCAAATATAAATAAAGGGGATATAATTTTTAATAAAATTTTAATTGATGATCTTTCATTATGCAGTAAAACTGGACAACCAAAACTTCCAGTAAAGCCAGTCAATGTTTTAATTCCTCAAACATCAACTGTTGAATCAATTACCATTTCAAAATCCAAACCAATACCACTTGGAGATCAGTATAAAATCGAATTAGGTGATATTCCAATTAAATTTTCTGAAAAAAGCAGTTCAATGAAAGAAAATGTAATTCTATTTGATCAAACGATCCTTTATCCAACTGAACAAATTGAATATATTGGTCTTCAGAATTTCCGTGGATTTAATATTTTGTCATTTAATCTTTATCCAATTCAGTATCTTGATTTAACTGGAGAACTATATTTTTATAACGAAATGACTGTTAAAATCAAGACAAAGGATAACTATGAAATAAATTCCTTATTTAGAAATAATCCAAAAGATACACTATCATTACATAGTCTAATTGAACCATGTTGCAGTAGTTTTACCAACTCGTATTTACTAACATCTGAAAAAAAACATTCAAAATCTTTGGTTACTCCAAATAGATCCTATGATTATGTAATAATTACAAATGAAACTTTAAAAAGTGTATCTGGTAAAAACAGCTTTCAAGAGTTCATTGATTATAAAAATAGTATTGGTGTATCTGCAACTATTGTTACTGTTGAAGATATTAACAATACCTATTCTGGTGTTGATCTTCCGGAAAAGATCAGAAATTTTATAAAAGATGCATATTTGAACTGGGGCATTGAATACGTTCTTCTTGGTGGTGACGTAAATATTGTTCCAGTTAGATATTTTTTTGTTAAATCACATCCTGGTCTTATGGATCTTTGGCCTAAAAAGTATTCATATACAGGTGAGATGGCTGCAGATCTTTACTATGGATGTCTAGATGGGTCCTTTAATTATGATGGGGATGAATATTGGGGGGAAATTGGTGATGGACCAGACGGAAAAGAAGTAGACCTTTTAGCAGAAGTCTATGTTGGCCGTGCCTGTATTGGTAACGAAATAGAATTAAACAATTTCGTAAACAAAACATTGACTTACGAGCAAACTACTGATGATGAGTTATATCTTAAAAATGCAGTAATGGCGGGTGAAAATTTAGAATGGCATTGGGGAGGCCTTTATAAAGAAGAAATTATAAACGGCTCAAGTAATCATGGATACTCTACTGTAGGAATTCCTTATAATTATTTTAATATAAATAGACTTTATGATATTAATTGGTCAAATAATAGCTGGCCTAAATCAGAAATTATTAATAGAATTAATTCTGGTTTAAATATAATTAATCATCTTGGACATTCTGGATCTGATTATAACCTAAAAATGAATATATCTGATGTAGTTTCATTAAATAATGATAAATTATGTTTTATTTATTCACAAGGGTGTTTTTCTGGTGCTTTTGATAATGATATTGAAGTTTATGATGATTGCATCGCTGAATATTTTACTGTAAAAACTAAAAATGCCGCATTTGCAGGTATATGGAACAACCGTTATGGATGGGGAAGTAGGATCAGCACAGATGGCGCATCTCAAAGATATGATAGGGAATTTTTTGATGCAATTTTTAATGAAGGTCTAAGAGACCCTAAAAAGAAGAATTTAGGTGTCGCAAATCAAGATTCAAAAGAAGATAACCTCTGGCGTATAAACGAAGATTGTATGAGATGGTGCTATTATGGAATTAATTTATTTGGTGACCCTCAAATTTCTCTTAAACCTGTTCCAATCCCTGATCATGATTTAGCAGTTGATTTAATTGATAGTATTGGTGATTTGGTTCCAAATGAAGAGTTTGTATTACATTCAAAAATTGTAAATCAAGGTTCAAAAGATGAAACAGATGTATCAGGTGCGTTGTGTGTTTATAAAATAAATGATTTTATAAATTATGATGATAGTTTATATTATTCAAAATCCTTTTCTTTTGAATCTTTATTATCTGGTGAAAACGAATCTATGTATTTTGAAGTAAATCTACCTCGAGGACTTTATAAAATTGTCACTGAAATAAACCCAGCAACAGGTGAAGAAATAATTCTAAACAACAATATGTCAATTTATATTTTTGTAGGTGAAAACAGCCCTCCTGTAAAACCTGCTACTCCTAAACGCCATAGAGTAGGTTTCAATAAATTTAAATATTCAACAAGTACAAATGATTCAGATGGCGATAAGGTTTATTACAAGTGGTTTTGGGGTATTGATCAATTCCACATTTACTATTTTAGTGACTGGCTTGGACCATATGATTCCGAGGAAACTATTGTTACACTTAAGCCAGACTACTACACTCTTAGTGGAGCAGTTGAAGTAATCTCTAAAGATGTATATGGCGCTTTAGGTGAACCTTCTAATCCAAGTTTATATAAACATAAAACTACTTCAATAAATAATCTACGCACCTTAGGAAATTTAAAAGATATTTTGAATTTAATTTTCAAATTTCTAAGATAAAAAATTAAATAAAAATTATAATAAAAAAAATTTAAACATTTTTAAAAAATGTTTATTTTTTCCCAAATGTTTTTATATCAGTTCACTATTTCATTTTGTAATTAATATATAAATTAGTAATATATAATTAGAAAGAATGGGAAACGTTATAAATAAATAAATATTAATATAACCCAAAATTTGAGGGAGTATTGTGGTAAATAACAGAAGATCTGAATTTGAAATCATCGAAAAACTTCTTGACTTATCAAGGTATGGGGCAAAAAAGACTGAACTATTATATCAAGGAAACCTAAGTTATACCCAATTAAAAGGATATCTTGCTATGCTTCTTGAAAAAGAAATATTAGAAGAAGTCCCTGATAAGAACAATGGAAACAAAATTTTATGTTACCAACTTACAAAGAAAGGCAGTGATTTTTTAAGCGATATAAATAAAACGCTAGCTTATTTAAGGTAAAGCTAAAAGAGTATAACTTACTGTTATTTTTTCATATTGTTTTTTTTCTTAATTAACTTTATATATAATAATTGACAAACTTTACCACGATAAGGAATATCAAGAAGTGGTGGTGAAGA
>Ga0272441_10007060_pt1 | contig 18434 bp, 13 predicted proteins | sample SSMProp6N_FD_193582 | JGI IMG/M metagenome (GOLD analysis project Ga0272441, IMG submission 193582) | Marine sediment archaeal communities from Little Sippewissett salt marsh, Falmouth, MA, United States - SSM-Prop-6N | ecosystem: Environmental > Aquatic > Marine > Wetlands > Sediment ... | reverse complement strand
TCAGCCACCAGAACGTCGTCCAGGTCTACGATGTGGGCGAGGACAAGGGACGGTACTTCATTTCAATGGAGTATGTCGATAACGGGAGCGTGGAGGATCTCCTCGACGTGGAGGACAAGCTCGCGCCTTCCCGCGCACTCGAGATCGGTCTTGAGACTGCATGCGCCCTCGAGTACGCCGAACGCCAGGAGATCGTCCACTGCGACGTCAAGCCGGACAACCTCCTGCTGACGGCCGACGGCGACGTCAGGCTCTCCGACCTTGGGATTGCGAAGCGCGCCGGAGAGCCCGCGGCCGGCGACGACGAGGGCGTTTTCGGCTCCCCGCACTACATGTCGCCCGAGCAGGCCCGAGGCGAGCAGCTCGACCACCGCTCGGACCTCTACTCCCTGGGCGCCACGCTGTTCAGGATCCTCACGGGGAGGACACTCTTCACGGGTGATCGTTCCCGGAAGATCATGGAGAAGCAGGTCTTCGAGAAGCCGGACCGGGTCCGTGACGTGAATCCCAAGGTGCCGCGGGCCCTCGCCGATATCGTCGAGAAGCTGGTCCAGAAGGACCCGGACGACAGGTACCAGTCGGCAAGCGATCTCGTTGGCGACCTCAAGCGTGCGGCGATTTCGGACTCGCGTGCCGAGGCGCCCGGGGCGAAGGCGTTCGGGGCAAAAGCCCCGGGGGCAAAGGCGCACAAGCCCCCCACCGCGACGAAGGTCCGTCGCGTGCGGCCCAGGGGGCGCGTGTCGTCCCGGGCCGCTTCCCTGATCAAGGTATGTGTCGCGCTCGTGGGTCTCGCGATCTTCGGCGCCGTCCTGGCCGGGTACCTTGGCCGGGGGGCGAAGGCGTTCGAACGCGCTAGGAAGCTCGACGCAGCCGGGAGGTTCGACGACGCCGTCCTCGCCTACAGAGAGGTGCTGCGGATAGAGCCGCCCTCGAGTTCGCTGGCGAGGAAGGCCCGTGCCCGCATTGAGGCGATAGAGGCCGTGGCCGGTCTGGAGGGCGAGAGGGCACGTTGCCACGAGATTGTCCGCGCCGCCGAGGCGGAGTCCGCGGGCGGCGGCGGCGCTCTTGCGCGCGCCGTCGAGAAACTCCAGGCCCTCAGCGAGACGGGCGAGGTGGGACTGGAGGTGGCCTCGGAGCCGCTCGAGAGACTGCGGAAGACCCTTGACGACGAAGCCGCGTCGAAACTCAGGGCCATACGCGAGGACGCCGCGGCCCTCGTCTCGAAGAAACGCTACGGTGAGGCCGCGAGGCTCTTCTCGCAATACCCGAGCTACTACCAAGGGCTGGCGGCGTCGGAGGGAGTCGAGGAAGAGGGGCCGCGGATCGAGGAGCAGGCCCGCTCGGACTGGGTCGCCGCGCAAACCCGGGTCGCTGGCCTCATGGAGGACATGGCACGCCGCACCGAGGCGCTCGAGGAGGCGCGGAACATTCTCATCCCGTTTGCGCGTCGCACGGGCATTGCCGAGATAGAGAAGGAGGCCAAGGCCCTTCGCGAAAAAGTGGAGGCGCATGCTCGGGACGTCGCCAAGGCCGCCGATGACGCGGCAGCGAAGGCCCGCACGGCCGAGGCCGACAGAATCGCGGCCAGGGCGCTCCTTCTCGAACACGGGTACCACTTCGACAAGGCGAGGACCCTCCTCCGCCGCGCCGAGAGCATCTACCGCCTGCAGGGCAAGGGCGCCCGCGCGGACGAGATCGAGCGCAAGATCAAGGCGATAACGCGGCCCGAGATACTGTTCGACATGCTGCTCAAGAATATCACCCAGATGAAACTCCGACAGCACACCGTCACCGTCCCGGGCGGCCCGGTCGGGCGCGTGGTCGGGGTCCGCAAGGAGTCGACGGAGTTCACCGTGAGGGCCGAGTCCGGCGGAGGGGGGAACGTGAAGTGGGACCGCCTCCCGCCCGGGGAGATCGTCAATCTCTTCCGGGCCATGGGCCCCACGCCGGACGACAGGCTTGTGATAGCGGGTTTCGCCCTCGATCACGGGTTGGCGTCCGATGCCAAGAAGGAACTCATGTACGCGAGTCGCGTCCGATCCGAAAACGCGCCCCTCGCGCGACTGCTCAAGTTCCGGGCACAGGTCGGGACCCCGGTCCGCCCGGACGAGAAGGACGCGAAGACCCTCGCCGATCTCGCGCTCTCCGAGGTCGCGGAGGGGAGCGTGGACGCGGCGCGTGAACACCTCGAACTCCTCAAGACGCGCTACGCGGAGACCGCCGCCGCCAAGACGAGAGCCGACGAGATCGCCGCGGCCATCGCGGAAGCCAACCCGTGAGCGGGGCGCCCGCCTACCGGATCGAAGGGCGCGACGGCGCCGTCTTCGTGGACATCCACGTGGTTCCGGGATCGAAGCGCGAAGGCGTCGCCGGGGTCCATGGCGACGCGCTCAAGGTCGCCGTGCGCGCGCGCCCGGAGAAGGGGAAGGCCAACGCCGCGCTGGTGGAGGTGTTCTCGCGCGCCGTCGGCGTCAGGCGCTCGGCGGTCGAGATCGTGTCCGGCCACTCGTCGCGGCGAAAGCGCGTGAGGATCGACGGCCCCACCCCCGACGAGGTCCGCGCCCGCATCGACACCTTGCTCGGCACGGAGAATCGCAGGGGGGGCTGAGGGGCCCGTCGCGCTCCCTGGTCAATCGCCCGCCTGCTTCGCGACCGTCAGGGCTCGGCCATTTCACGCGGTGCGCACGATTTGACAAAACCCTATGCCACCACCGGGCTCGGGGCCTCCCTCAGCGGGTGCGTTCTCGTGACGATCGAGAAGATGTAGGGGTACGCGGTCTGGATATGCCGACAGTAGTGAAGCCACTCGGTCGTGAGCTGGGCGTATACCCGGCGAATGTCGCCAGCCAAGTGATTGAGATCGCTCTTCGGCAGGTTCTCGAGCGAATCCCTGGCCGCCAACTCCTCGTGCAGGTGATGAACCGCCGAGAGCAGCCCCGTGAACCTGTCGTGCTCCAGCAGGTTGGGGTTGGCCAAGAGGAGCACGACGAAGTCCCTCTTCCCAGCGAGCCAGTCGCGGAGCGCCGCCAGGTCCATCTCGCCGGCGTCGACGCGATACGCGAACGACTCGGCGAACTCAACCGCTTTCTTGTAGTCCTGCGGTCGCCAGCCGGCCTCGACGGCGATCCGGGAACGGACCTCGGCCTCGTCCTTGACGCTTGGGGTAAGCCTGCCGAGGAGTTCCGTTCCGACCTCGCTGAAGAACGTGCCTATCAGCATGTTCATCTTCTCCATCAGGTGGCGCCGCTCGTGTCGCGCGAGGAGGCGTTCGAGCACGACCACGACGAGCAGCACCTCGAGCGGGACGAAAGCGATATCACCGAGGAGGTAGATAGCAATATGATGAAAGTCACCGAACTTCAGGTAGTGGATGCCGTAGATCGTGGCCGACAGCGCCACGAGCATAGCCGAGGTGGCCATGAACCATCCGTATCGTTTCATCGTCGCGTCCCCCATCGATCCATGACCATGTATGAAGCCAGGCTGCTTCAGGCCCGGCCATATCCGCAACCTGCCAGGGAATTGGCCCGGACGAGACCTCAGCGCTTGCGCCGCTTGTTTCGCCGCTCCTTCTTCCGGCGGTCGCGGAGTTCCTTGCGGCGTTCCTTGGAAGGACCGGCCATCGGCGCGGCCCCGCCGCCCATCCCGGGGGCGGCGCCCATGCCCGCCTTGCCGCGCTTGCCCTTCGGGAGCTTGATGCCCATGTTCCCCAGGAGCCCGCCGAACATCCCCGCGAGCTTGCCCTTGCCGGAGAAGAGCTTCTTCATCTCGCGGTATTGCTTGATGATGTTCGAGACGTCGGCGGGGGATGTGCCCGAGCCCTTCGCGATGCGGTTGGCGCGCGAGGCCCTGATGACCTCGGGATGCGTGCGCTCGTCGGGCGTCATCGACGAGAGTATCGCCTCGTAGCGCGCGAAGTCGCGGTCGTCGATGGCCGCGCCCCCGGTCATCTGCGACATCCCGGGGATCATCGAGAGCGTGTCCTTCATGCTCCCCATCTTCCGCACCTGGCGGAACTGAGTGAGCATGTCGTCCATCGTGAACTGGGCGGAGAGGAGGCGCTCCTGCATCTTGAGCGCCTCTTCCTGGTCGATGGTATCCTGCGCCTTCTCGACGAGCGACACGATGTCGCCCATCCCGAGGATGCGGCCGGCCATGCGGTCGGAGTGGAACTCCTCGAGCTGGTCGATCTTCTCGCCGAGCCCCGCGAACTTGATCGGCTTGCCGGTGACCGCCTTCACCGAGAGGGCCGACCCGCCGCGCGCGTCGCCGTCGAGCTTGGTGAGGATGACGCCCGAGATCTCGAGGCGGTCGTTGAACTCCTTCGCGGAGTTGACCGCGTCCTGGCCGACCATCGCGTCCACCACGAGGAAGAGTTCGCTCGGGAGCGTGGCGGCGGATATCTCCTCGAGCTCCCGCATCAGGTCGTCGTCGACATGGAGCCGGCCCGCGGTGTCGAGGATCACGGTGTCCAGGCCCTGCTTGGAGGCGGCCTTGACGGCGTTTCGGCATATCCTGACGGGGTCGCCCTGGCCCTCGGTGTGGACGGGCGTCTCGACGAGCTCGCCCATCTTGATGAGCTGCTGGATGGCGGCGGGGCGCTGGACGTCGGCCGCGACGAGGAGCGGGTGCCGCCCGTGCGACTTCACGAGCCTGGCGAGCTTCGCGCAGGTCGTGGTCTTGCCCGAGCCCTGGAGGCCGGCCATCATGATGACGGTCACGCCCTTGGGGCGGAAGTGGATCGTGCCGTCGGTTGCCCCGAGGAGATGCACGAGTTCATCGTGGACGATCTTGATGAACTGCTGCGCCGGGTCGACGCCCTTTATGACCTCGAAGCCGACGGCTTGCGCGGCGACGGTCTTCACGAACTCGCGCGCCACCGCGTAGTTGACGTCGGCCTCGAGGAGGGCGACGCGCACCTCCTCGCAGGCGTCGCGGATGTTCTTCTCCGTGATCCTGGTCTTGAAGCGGAGCTTCCCCAGGATCGACGAGAACTTGTCCGTCAGCGAATCGAACATGCGTTGCGGTCCTCGGATTCCCTCTTGCGCCTCAGCCAGTCTTCGTGCGTCCGAGCGGACGCTCGTGCTTCACGCCGATGAGCCCGTCGACGGAAAGGTCCTCGTCGATGTCCGGCCAGTGGATGCCGTAGCCCGACGGTGAAACCACGAACTTCTCCCGTTGTTCGGGCGATGCGTCGACGAGTCTCTTCGACTGGCTCGCGACATCCACCTCATAATCTCTCCCGTCAACGCGAAGCCGCATGACGGTGCCGGCAAAAGCGACTTGGTCAACTTCATGTATCATGGTCGTTGCCTGTCAGCATCCCGGCGGCACGCCGAGGTCCTTGCATATCTTCCGGGCCAGGATGTCGACTACTTCCGAATGACGCGGTATCGCCGAGCGCTTGTTCAGACCAGAGTTCAACCACCAAGAGTGCTTCGCGCCTTCGCGCAGAAGCTCGCAACCATGCTTCCGAAGGTGCTTCATGAGAGCTTGTCGTTTCATACGGCGACGGGTTCTTCCGTGTAGTCGCCCGACGCTGAGCCAAGCGCCTCCTCGCGATTCATTCGGATGGCCTCGCGAAGCGCCTCACGAAGGCTGGTACGGAGTTCCTCCTTCGTGTGCTCCTGGCAGTTCACGCCGGGGATCTCCTCGATCCAGCCGTACCACCAGTCCCCCTGTTGCTTCACTACGGCCGTGTATTCCTGCATCACCCATCCTCCGGGAAGCGCCTGCCGAAGCCCTATTCCAATGCTACCATGCCTCGGGCGCGCAGCAAAGGGCGGACGGTCCGCCTCAGTCCGACTCCCTCCGGATGTCGGCGCCGAGGCGCTGGAGCTTCCACTCGAGCTTCTCGTAGCCCCGGTCGAGGTGGTAGATCCGGTGTATCGTCGTCTCGCCGCGCGCTGCCAGGCCCGCTATGACGAGTGCCGCCGACGCGCGAAGGTCGGACGCCTGCACCTCCGCGCCCTCGAGCGCCTCGACCCCGTGCACCCTGATGGACGCCCCCTCGCGCGCGATCTTCGCGCCCATCCGGTTGAGTTCGTCGGTATGCATGAACCGGTCGGGGAAGACCTTGTCCGTGACGGTGCTCTCGCAATCGGCGACCGCGAGGACGGCGGTCATCTGCGCCTGGACGTCGGTCGGGAACCCGGGGTAGGGCATGGTCGTCACGTCGACCGGCCCGGGGCGGCCGTCCGGCCTCACGCGGAGGCCATTCGGCTCCTCGATGATGTTCACGGCCGCGGCGCGCAGCCCGTCGAGGACGGCGTCCAGGTGGTCGGCCACCGCCCCGCGCGCGAGGATCTCGCCGCCCGTCGCCGCGCCCGCCATGAGAAAGGTCGCGGCCTCGATGCGGTCGGGGATGACGTCGTGGCGGACGCCCCTAAGGGTCCGCACCCCCCGCACGCGGATTCGGTGCGTGCCGGCGCCCTCTATCGACGCGCCCATCTTGACGAGCAGCTCGGCGAGGTCCTCGATCTCCGGCTCGCACGCCGCGTGCTCGATAACGGTCTCGCCGTCCGCGAGCGTCGCTGCGGTCATGGTGGTCGCGGTGCCGAGGACCGTGGGGCCGTTGGGTCCCCCGAGATAGATCCGTGTGCCGACGAGGCGGTCGGCCTCGGCGACGATATAGCCCTTCTCCACGCGGATTTCTGCGCCCAATGCGACGAGGCCCTTTAGGTGGAGGTCGATGGGCCGGGGGCCGATCACGCACCCCCCCGGCTGAGAGACGCGGGCCCGCCCGCGCTTGGCGACGAGCGGCCCCAGCACGCATATCGACGCGCGCATCGTCTTCACGAGTTCGTAGGGCGCGGTGACGGGTTCTTCGTCCTCGACGCGGCAGGTGATGCGCCCCTCGGAATCGCGCCGCGCCTTCATACCAAGCTGCTCGAGGATCCGGCGGAGCGTCTCGACGTCCTTCAGAAACGGGACGTTGCCGATGGAGCTTTCGCCCTCGGCCAGGAGACACGCCGCGAGCGCCGGCAGCGACGCGTTCTTCGAGCCGCCGACCTCCACCTCCCCCGAGAGTGGCGTTCCGCCTTCGATGACGAATCTGTCCATGGCGGGCATTCTATGCCGGGGGGGCGGATTTCGCAACGGGCTTCCGGCATCCGCCCGGTCGGGCCGGTCCAGCTGTTCGGATTGTCGGACGGGGCCCGGCCGCTCGTCGCGCCCGCGGGCGGGTCAGGACGAGTTGAAGGAATCCCCGTGCGCGCTTGGCGCGCCCGCGCGAAGCGCCCTCGGCGTGCCGCAGGATGCGGGCCGTCTCGACGTCGGCCGGATCGTTCCGGACGCAAACGCGCCCGCACTCGGACCGACCCGGGACCACATGGCCACACGAAGGGCACAAGACCGGCGCGGACCCGCCGGGAGGGGGCTCGTCGTCGCGTCGAGCGCCGAAAGCGAGGGGCAGGTTCTGCTTGACGGACCCGGGGGTGTCCGCTAATATACTTTGCGGAAGAGTCTGCGGCCTGCCTGGCGGCAGACAGGGGGGAAGCGTGCGGCGGCTTGGCCAGCTATCCGTTTGCGTGGCGGCGGCGTTCGCCATATGCGCGGCGGTTGCTGCAAGGGCCCTTGGCGGCGGCGCGCCCGACACCACCCGCAGCGCCGGCCCCGAGGAATCACCCCTCAGGCACCGGATGCGCGCCCTCACGCTATCCGAGGGCGAACGGCTCGTCTACGAGATCAAGTGGTCGGGCATGCCCGCCGGGGCGTCGACGCTCTCGGTCAAATGGAAGCGCGACTTCGAGGGCGCCAAGGCCTACCACGTCGAGTGCCAAACCAAGACCAACAAGCTCACCGGCTGGGCCTACGCCGTCGACGACAAGGCGATCACGATCATCGACGTTGAGGGGGGCTTCAGCCGGCTCTTCCAGATGTCGAAGAGCGAGGACCGCGTCAAGCAGACTGAGCACATCCGGTTCGACTACGAGAGGGACCTCGCCGTCTACGAGCAGCGGCGGCCCGGGCCGTTCCCGACGCAGTCGCGGAAGCGCGTACACATCGACGGCTTCATGCAGGATCCGCTCTCGTGCCTCTACTATCTGCGCACGACGCCGCTTTCGCCCGGCGACACGCTACGGATGCCGGTCCACACCGCGCGCCGCACCTGGCCGCTCACCGTGGAGGTCGTGCGGCGCGAGGAACTCGACATCCCCGGGTTCGGCAAGCTCTCGGCGCTTCGCGTCGAGCCCACCATGCACTTCCCCGGCATCTTCGTCAGGAAGGGCCGGATGGTGATCTGGCTGGAGGAGGAGACCCGCATCCCCGTCCGGATGAACGTCGACATCCCCATCGGCTCGATAACCGTCACGCTCTCCGACGCCGAGAAGGCGCCCCTCTCGCGCCTCGAGGCGAAGACGAGGCCCGCTGCCGCGAAGCCCGAGACAGCGGCCGAGAAGACCACGAAGCCCGAATCGCCGGACACGCTCCCCCCGACACCGAAGGCCCCCGCAGCGCCGGAGCCGGCCGCCGCCGAGTAGCCCGTATCCTGCCGGAGGACGGTTTCCGATTAACGACCGTGTACCTTTGTAGCCGCTGCGACGCGCCATTCTCTTGTCGCGCGCACCCGGTCCTGTAGAATGCTCAAGGTGTGAGGCTGCCGGGATCGACGGGAGGAGACGAGATGGGCGCGGCGGTGGTCATCCCCGCGAGGCTCGAGTCAACGCGGCTCCCCAGGAAGCTCCTGCTCGCCGAGACCGGGAGACCGCTCATCGCCCACACGGTGGAGCGGGTGCTCGAGGCGCAGGCCGAGTCCGAGGGTGCGATCACCCGTGTCCTGGTCGCCGCGGACGACTCGGGGCTGGTCGAGGCAGCCCGAGCGGCGGGGGCCGAGGCCGTCATGACCCGCTCCGACCACTCCTGCGGCACAGACCGCATCGCTGAGGCGGCGGCGGGGGTCCCCGAGGACGTGATTGTGAACGTCCAGGGCGACGAGCCGGAGGTCGAGACCTCGCACGTCGTCACGGCCGCGCGGCTCCTGGACGGTCATGACGAGGAGATGGGGACCGTGGCGTATCCGATCGTCTCGCGCGAGGACTTCATGGACCCGAACCTGGTCAAGGTCGTCCTCGACCGGCAGGGGAGGGCGCTCTACTTCTCCCGCGCTCCCGCGCCCTTTCCACGGGAGGGGCGCGCCCTGGAGACGCACTCGCTCCGCGAGGGCGAGTGGGGGCTCGCGCATCTGGGGATATACGTCTACCGCAAGTCGCTCCTCATGCGCTACGCGGAACTGCCGCGCTCGGCCCTCGAGGAGCGCGAGAAGCTCGAGCAGCTGCGGGCTCTGGAGGCGGGCGAGCCCATCCGCGTCGCCGTCGTCTCGCCGCCCCGCGGGCGCGCGATCGACGCGCGCGAGGACTACGACGAGTTCCGCCGCCGCGTCGCGGCGGAAGGCAAGATCGCCTGACCGATTGCGTTGCAGGCAAAGGAGACCGACGAATGACGGACGAAGCGAAGCCCTCTGAGAACGTCGAGAAATCCACAGGGCCGGAGCAGGGCCCGACGCCTGAAGCCGAGGGCGAGGGAGCGAAGAAGACGGTCGACGAGGACTGGAAGGCGGAGGTCCGCCGCGAGCAGGAGAAGCTCGAGAAGAAGCTCGAGGAGAAACGCGCCGAGGGGCGCGAGCTTCCCGCGCCGGACTTCGTCCACTTCGTCTCGGGGATAGCCGCGCAGACGCTGATGCAGCTTGGGGACATCGAGAACCCGTTCGCGGGCGAGAAGAAGGTCGACCTCCAGAGCGCGCGCTATTCCATAGACATCATCGCAATGCTCGAGGAGAAGACGAAAGGCAACCTCACGCCCGACGAGGAGCGCTACCTGAAGGCGGCCCTCCACGACCTCCGCATGCGCTACGTCGAGGCCGCAAGCGGCAAGCCCAAGGCCCCCCCCGCCGACGCCGGCGAGGCCCCGTCGGGCGGCGACAAGCCCTAAGCCCCCGGCCCAGGTCGCGCCGCATGGTTAGGGCGCGCGCGCCGAGGGGGCTCGCCGAGGCCGGCCCGCCTTAACGGTGCGGTATACTGACGGGATCAGCGGATGTCTGGAGATGCGCGATCCGCCTCGCCGAACGGCACGCCCGAGGGCCCACCCGACCGCGATCTCGAGCGTCACGTCTGGCGCCGCACGCTTGTCTCGGCATGGTTCGCCCAGATATGCGCGATGATCGGCTTTTCGTTCGTCATGCCCTTCCTGCGCTTCTATCTGCGGGACGATCTCGGGGTGGCGGAGGACTCCTCGCGCGCGTACTGGTCGGCGTTCATCATGTCGGCTCCGGCCTTCCTTCTGGGGCTCGCGGCGCCTCTTTGGGGGATGCTGGCCGACCGCGTGGGGCGCAAGCCCATGGTGATGCGCGCGATGTTCGCCGGGTCGGTCATCGTCTGGCTGATGGGCTATGCGACGAGCCCGGTGCATCTGCTGATGCTCCGCTTCGCGCAGGGCGCCTTCACCGGGACGATGACGGCCTCCGCCGCGCTTGTCGCGAGCGTGAGCCCCTCCGACCGCGCCGGCTTCAGCCTTGGGCTCATGCAGGCCGCCGTCTTCGCGGGCAACGCCGCGGGCACGCTGCTCGGCGGCATGGTCTCCGACGCATGGGGCGCCCGGACGGCCTTCATGGTTGCCGGCACGTTTCTGCTCGCGGGCGGGGTGGTCGTGACGTTGTTCGCCGAGGAAGGCGGCAACCATCCGCGCGAGGCGCGGCTCGCGGGCGCCGAGGGCTCCCACCACGGCCTGCGGGACGTGCTGCGCAATCCGGTCTTCATCACGATCATCGGCCTGATGCTCATGATGAACTTCTCGCGCGGCTTCCCGAACGCGATCTTCCAGGAGTACGTCGAGCTCTTCGTGGCCGAAAAGGAAAAGGTCAACACCACGGTCGGCCTGCTGCAGTCCGTGACCTTCATCGTGGCGGGCGTTGCGAGCGTGGCCATGGGGCGTCTCGCCGACCGCGTCGGTCACGGGCCGCTCGTCGTCGCCGGGACGATCCTGTCGGGGGCGCTCTGCATCCCGCAGACATGGATAGCGACGCTTCCGGGCCTATTCGCACTGCGGGTGACCATAGGGATCGCCTCCGGGATGATCGGCCCGGCGATGGGCCGGTTCATACACAACACGATACCCCGCGCGAGCCACGGCAAGGCCTTCGGCCTCGTCCAGAGCGCGAGCGCGGCGGGTTGGGCGTTCGGGCCGCTCTCGGGGGGGCTGATGAACGCCGTCCTGATAGCCCCTTATGGCGCGGTGGCGGCGCTGCGGCTCCCCTTCGCGGCGTCGGGCGTCCTCCAGATACTCGCGGGCCTCGGGGCGTGGTACCTGATCGCGCGTTCCGCGCGCGCCATGCCCGCCGCGCCGGACCCAGAAAGCGGCGGCTGACCGCGCGCTGGCCGCGGAGACTACATGCCCACGGGCAGCCACCCGTCTTGAACAACATCCGGGTACCGCGTCACGGGCCTGCCGCCGGTGTCCTTCTTGTAGACGGTGCCCGTCAAATCGATGACGAAGGTACTAAGCCCTGACTTGCCGTACTGCGCGGGCACGGCGCAGAGACCGCAGTCTATCGAGTAGTCGTCGTACTCAAGGTTGACGAAGTAGTAGCCCGCCTTGGGCGACTCGGGCCCCGTCGCCCGCGCGAAGGCGAGATCGATGAGCTTCAGTTCGGTTCCGTCAGGCCTATCAAGAGGCCCGCCGATTCGGTAGAGGTCGGGGAAGCCGGTGCCGTCCTTCGGATTGGCATATACGAGCATGTTCCTGTTGTAGCGATCCACCCGCTGGAAAACGCCCTGCGCCGCGAGGTACGCCCGGCAGCCCGCGACGGCCGCGGCCTCGTTCGACGCCGTGCGCGACGATAGCAGATTCGGTATGGCGATTGCCGCGACGACCGCGACGCCGCCGACGCCGCCCACGCTTGGAATGCCCACGCTGCCGACGGGACCGTAGGTGGTGTTGAGTATGCCCTCATCGTCCGCCACGGTGCGTCCCACCTGCGGGAAGAGGTGGCGGGTGCAGCTCCTTGGCGGAGGCAGGAGCGCGAGGTCGACCCAGTCGGTGAACTCGCCCCAGTCGATCCGGCCGCCAGGACCGCGCGCCATGGTTGCCGGACCCATGCCGCCTGTCGTATCGGCCTCGATCACCTTCACGACGTGGCCGCGCCTCTTCGCCCGGGCGATCTGCGCGGCCACCTGTCTCTGGAGGCCCTCGACGTCCGCCGTCCAGACGACCTGCCCGCCGATGTAGGCGGCATTCGCGCCCTGCCCGGCGTGGTTCCCGGCCGGCTCGTAGGCGAGGACCCAGTCGGGCGGATCCGCGGCGGTGAGCCCCGCGACGTAGTTGTAGCTCCTCCGCGCGGGGCTCGAGGGACACGAGAATAATTGTCGGTCGGAGACGTAGTCGGGGAAGAGCGCGTCGAGCGACGGCGGGAAGCGCTCGTCGTTGTCGCCTGCCCATAGGTGGCAGGCGTAGGTGATCTGCTTGAGGTTTGACAGGCACTTCGTCCTGCGCGCCCGCTCGCGCGCGGAGGAGAGGGCGGGCAGCGTCATCCCCGCGAGCATGCCTGTGTAGGCGGTGCCCATGAGGACGGCGGGCTCGGGGTCGGAGTAGCTCACCGCGACCCCCTTCGTGCCGCCGATCCTCGCGAAGGCGGCCACAGCCTCGTCGCTCTTTATGAAGGGGTCCGGGTTGTTCCCGGCCAGGCGCGCGAGCTCCTTCGCCGCGTGAAGGCCTCCCGTTATGAACAGGCGGTCCCCCACGATCGCCACGCTGGGCGCGAGCATCCCCCCCATCACGCGCGCGTACCTGATGCGCGTGCCGAGATACTCGATCTCTCCGACCGAGCCCGCTTCGTTCGCGCGCATCGCGCCGTCGGCAATGCCGAGGAGCCGGTCGACGACGCCCTCGACCGCCTTCGCGTCCTTGAGCGTGAGAACGAGCGAGATCCCCGCCACGCCTCCCAGGAACGGGTTGCCGCCGCTCACGTCGCCGGGGAAGATGACAAACGCGGCCTCGTCGCCGAGGTTGGCGAGGAGGTCATTCTCCAGATCGAAGCCCAGGTTCCGGCGGGCCTCAGCCAAGGCCTGCCGGAAGTCTCGGCCGCCGCCCGCGACATCCATGACGTCGCGCAGGACACCAATCACGCGGGAGAGCCCCACCGATCCGGCCGAGAACGTGAGCGCGCCCTCCGGGGCGAGAGCGAGCGTATCGCTTGAGACCTCCGCGTCGGAGACGAGCGCCAGCACGCCCCTCCTCGGCTTCGGGGCGTGGCAGTACGTCCGCTGCACGATGCCCGGGGCGTCGACGGCGACAGCGGCCCCGATACTGCGCACGCCGTCGAGGCCCAGACTACCCACCACCTGCCCGGCGAGCGCGGCGTCCCTCGCGGAATGGGCCCGGACGGCCCCGAGGATGGATTGGCGAAGGCCGTCGGTCGAGACGAAAACTGTCGCGATGCGCCCTGCCTGCAGGCGGCCCGTCACACGGGCGAATTCGTCGGAGGTCGCGAGCGACTTCTCCGGCGGCTCGGCGCAGGCGGACATGAAGTCCGAGACGGCGCTCGACCCCGGCGGCGCCACCGCTATGAGAACGAAATCCTTGCCGAGCGCGAGCGTCACCTGGGCCTCGGGCGCGACTTGAATCGACACCCCGCGCCAGCCGGCCGTCGTGAGATCCCGCGCGCCGGGGCCCACGGGCCCCGACCTCACGAGCCCAAGCACGCGGTCGAACAGCCTCCCCGCGGCGGCCCCGTCGGTCACGCGGGCGGCAAGCAGCGCGACCACGCCCGGGTCGCCGTGCCGCCTCGCGGGCGGCTCGATGCTCACAAGCGCCGCTCCGACCTGCCCTCCGAAGGCCTTCCCGATGTCCGCGAAGGCGAAGCCCCCGGCCTCCTCGACCTGCCGCATGACACGGCCGAGCTCCGCGAGCGGCTTCTGAACGAAGGCCTGCACCTCCTCCTCGCGCCAGATCGCGGCCAGCGCCGTCTCCGCGAGTTCCTCCCTGGCGCGCGATATGTCGTCGAGCGTGACAAAGGCCAGCGTGTCCTCGGGGAGGATGCGCTCGAGACGCCCTTCCTCCCGGCTCGCGTCCCGGCTCGCGTCCTTGCGCACGGCCTCCGCGACTCGGGGGGCTTCGCCGGACTTCGGAATCGAGGCCCCCGGCGCGCCCTTCTCGGCGTCGAGCGTCCGGCCATCACCCTTCTCGGGCGCGGGCCTCTCGGTGCATCCGACGAAGAGCGTTCCCACAAGAAGACACGCCAGAGCCAGATTCCGTTTCATCGCTTCCTCCTGTCGCATTTGCGAGGGCTTCGGGGCGACTGCACCATGGGACGACCCATAGCCTAGATAAGAGATGAGAGGCGTCAAGTATCGCCGCGCGTCTTCGACCATTCGAATGCCACAGGCTGATACCCAGAGGGCCGAGAGGTCCTTCAGCCCGGCGATCTTCCGCGAGGCTTGCCCGTCCGCCTCGCATCGGATACGCTCTTTGCTCCCATGGATGACCGCAGGCAGCAGTTCCTCTTCTCGAACGAGCCGGAACGTGACGCCCCGCCAGAGGATTCGGCGGGCGCGTCCGGACCCGCCAAGGCCGCGCGGGGCAAGTCCAAGAAGACGAAGAAGGCCAAGCGGGCGAAGGAGCCGGCGAAGCCGAAGAAGCCGGATGAGCCGACCTCGCGCGGCGAGCGCCCGCGCCGCCGGAGGTCCTCCTCCCGGCGCGCACCGGAGGCGGGCGCGCCCGCGCCGTTCCCCGCCAGCTGCGAGGAGATCCTGCATGGCCTGACCGACGCCCAGCGCGAGGCGGTCGAGCACCTGGACGGGCCGATGCTCGTCCTCGCGGGGGCGGGCTCGGGGAAGACGCGCGTCATCACCCGTAGAGTGGCGCGGCTCATCCAGCGCGGCGTGCCGGCGAGGTCGATCCTCTCCATCACGTTCACCAACAAGGCCGCCGGCGAGATGAAGGAGCGCGTCCACTCGCTGGCCGGCGACTCGCGCGCGTGGGTCTCGACCTTTCACGCCTTCTGCGCGCGGTTCCTGCGCGAGGACATCGAGCGGCTCAAGGGCCCGGGCGGCGTCTCGGCCTACAAGCGCGGGTTCGTGATCTACGCGGAGGACGACACGCGGCAGACGGTCGTGGACGCGATGAAGCACGTCGGCGCTCCCGAGGACCTCCGCCCAGCGGCGGCCCGGAGCACCATCAGCCGCTGGAAGTCATCGCTCGTCGGACCCGACGAGGCGCGCTCGATCGCGATGAAGGGCCGGGCCAAGGAGCGCGTCGTCGCGGACGTCTACCGTGTCTACGAGCGGCTGCTGCGCGAGCGCGAGGCGCTCGACTTCGACGACCTGCTGCTGAAGACGCTCGAGGTCCTGCGCCTCGACGCCGAGGCGCGCGAGAAGTGGAACCGACGCTACCGCTACATCCAGGTCGACGAGTACCAGGACACCAACCGCATCCAGTACGAGATCGTCCGCCACCTCGCGGGCCCCGAGCGGAACGTGACGATCGTCGGCGACCCCGACCAGTCGATATACTCCTGGCGCGGGGCGGAGCCCGGGAACATCGCGGAGTTCCTGCGCGACTTCGAGGGCGCGAGGGTCGTGCGGCTCGACACGAACTTCCGCTCGCGCCAGCCGATCCTCGACGCGTCGAGCGCGCTGATTTCCAGGAACAGCGGCCCACGCGCCGGGGACCTCAAGTCCTCTCGCGGCGCGGGGCAGCTCCCGCGCGTCATCGTGAACCCCGACGACTACGCCGAGGCGAGGGAGATCGCCCGGCGCATGAGCGGGCTCATCTCGGCGGGCAGGCCGCCGCGCGAGATCGCGGTGTTCTACAGAACGAACGCGCAGTCGCGCGCGTTCGAGCAGGCGATGCTCGAGCGCGGCGTCCCGTACGTCGTCGTCGGCACCGTGTCGTTCTACCAGCGCCGCGAGGTCAAGGATGTGATCGCCTACCTCCGCGTTGCGCTTAACCGCGCCGACGACGTCGGCTTCCGGCGGATCGTGAACACCCCGCGCAGGGGAGTGGGGCCGAAGGCCCTCTCCAAACTCGCGGAGGCCGCAGCCGAGCGGGGCGTCCCGATCGGCGAGTGCGTGCGCGACCCCGACGCGCGGTCGCGCCTCCCCAAGAAGGCGGCCGGGCAGCTCGAGCGGCTCGACGCGCTCCTGGGGCGCCTCTCGAGGCTCGCCGAGGGCGCCGCCGGCGAAGCGGCCAGGGCGGCGGTCGAGGAGTCCGGTCTCCGGACGATGTACGAGAACGCGCAGGACTTCGAGCGCGTCGATAACGTTGACGAGTTCGTGAACGCGGCGTTCGCCTACGACGAAGAGCGCCCGGGCTTGGGGCTTTCGGGGTTCCTCGAGGAGGCGTCGCTCCTCGCGGACATCGACAGATGGGACCGCGAGTCGAACCGCGCGGCCCTGATGACCCTCCACGCGGCGAAGGGACTGGAGTTCCCGGTCGTTTTCGTCGCGGGCGTCGAGGACGGGCTCCTGCCGCACGGGCGGTCGCTCGGCGAGGGGGAGCAGACCGCGCTTGAGGAGGAGAGGCGGCTCCTTTACGTGGGGATGACGCGGGCGATGGACGAACTCACGCTCTCCTACGCGCACGCGCGGCGCCAGGGCGGGCAGTCGCGCCTCTGCGTCCGCTCGCGCTTCCTCGACAACATCCCGTCGAAGCTCACCGAGCTCGAGGATCTCGCGGGCGACGCGACCGTGTGGGAGTCGTCCGCGCGCCCCGGCGTTCGCCGGACGTTCCGCGGCGGCTACGGCGGCCAGTCACGCTCTTCGGGCTCGTCGCGCTCCTCGAAGCGGGCGGCGCCGGACGAGGACTCCGTCGAGGTCCAGCGCGCGATCCGGCGCGAGATCGAGGCGATGGAGGACTCGGGGCTGCCGTCCATCGAGATCGGCATGCGCCTGCGCCACCCGACCTTCGGCGTGGGGAAGGTGGTCTCGGTCAGGGGCTCGGGCAGGGGCGCGAAGCTGACGATCGACTTCCCCAACGTGGGGAGGAAGCTCGTCGCCCTCGGCTTCGTCGAGCTCCGGCCGGCGTGACGGTCAACGGCAGAGGTAACCGCAGATGGACACGGATCAACGCGGATACGACGACGCGGCGGGGCATCCCACGCCTCCGTCCGGTCCGCGTTCATGGGCGTCGATCTGCGGTTTCAAGACCGCGAGACGCGCGGCCAGATTCGCGCTCCTCCTCTGCGCCGCGCTCGCGGCCGTGCGCACCCCCGCCGCTGAGACCATCGACGCGGGTGACGTCCTCGTGGAATTCGCCAAGTCCGACGCCCGCCGCGCCCGGCACGTCCCGGAGTGCGTGCGCTACGCGGCCGGGCAGCTCCGGGCGAGGCTGGGCCTGACGGTCCCCAAGCGCGTGACCGTGAGGCTCCTCCGCGACCCGCGCGCCTTTCTCGGGATCTCGGGCGGCCAGCCGGCCGAGCTATATGCGGGGCTTGCGTATCTTACTTCGGCATCGATACACATAAACATGAACGCGGTGGACCGCGACCCCAGCCTCGTGGCCTACACGCGCACGATCCGGCATGAGCTCGTTCATCTGGCCGTCGCCCATTCCCTGAAGAGGCCCGGCCTACCGACGTGGTTCGAGGAGGGTCTGGCCTGCGAGTTCGCCTCGCCCCCCCGGGTACCGGGAGACCTCGCGGGCCTGCCATCGCTCAAGTCTCTAACGAGTTTCCCGAGCGGCGACGCCGAGGCCCTCTCGCGAGCCTACGCGAAGGCCGACTCGGTCGTTCGGTTTCTCATGGGCAGGCGCGGCCCCGCGTCCGTGAAGGCCCTGCTGGGGCGCGTGCGCGCGGGCGAAACATTCGAGGACGCTCTCCGCTCGGCGACGGGGTACACGACCGCCTCGCTCGACGCGGAGTGGCGGGGCGCGGGTGGGCCGTGGTGGGGATGGCGCTTGGTCAGGCTCGTCTTCGCGCCGTCTATGGTGCTCCTGTGGGCGGCGCTAATCGCCATTGCAGGCTTCTTCGTGGTGAGGCGCCGCCGCCGCCGCGAGGCCGAGGCGATGGACGCCGAGTTCTAAGCCGCTCTTAGCAAGTCTCTTGCGTCGAGGCGGCCCGCCCTGAGCGAGGCCTGTCTGCGTGCGTGCGACAGCAGGCACAGGCAGGCGCACAGGCAGAAGTGGAAGGAATATTCGCCCGACGATGACATGCCGGCCATCGCGGCGAGTTGGGAAGAGGCCACGGCGTTCTGCAAGTGGCTCAGCCGCAAGGAGGGGATCGAATATCGCCTGCCCACGGAGACCGAGTGGGAACGTGCCGCGCGCGGGGCCGACGGGCGCATCTACCCTTGGGGCAACGAGGCGCCGGACGCGGGGCGGACCTACAGATGCAACTACGCGCCGGAGAAGGCCCGGGAGGCGTGGAAGCTCGACGGATTCGGGCTCATCTCGTTGGTAGGCGCGCTGCCCGCCGGCGCTTCCCCCGTCGGTTGCCACGATATGGC
>Ga0272441_10007059_pt1 | contig 18434 bp, 14 predicted proteins | sample SSMProp6N_FD_193582 | JGI IMG/M metagenome (GOLD analysis project Ga0272441, IMG submission 193582) | Marine sediment archaeal communities from Little Sippewissett salt marsh, Falmouth, MA, United States - SSM-Prop-6N | ecosystem: Environmental > Aquatic > Marine > Wetlands > Sediment ... | reverse complement strand
AGATCGATAGTAATGTTATAGCATCTGAAAGCCTATTGTTACCTGCCGAGACCTGGAATCCTCATAACTTTAACAGTCTCAGCGATGGGAAATATCTGTTTGATTTTCAGGTTCTAGACACCGGCGATGCGCCCATCGGCTGCCTCTGCGACGATGCGGAGTTCTGGGTGGATACGGTGAATCCCGCGGCTCCTGAATATAGCCATGCTGATGATTCAGTAGCACCAGATAGGATAGTGTATCTTATGCCACATCCAGACAATGCGATTCCAGATAGTGCGAGCCCGGTAGATATATTCTACCTAATAGGTGTTGCAGAAGAACCACGCTTAAATAGCGAAGCAATAGTATACGATCCGGATACTGGGATCTATGTTAATACAGACGCAGGGATACCAAACATATACATTCAAGCAATTGATCGTGCGGGAAATTATAGTGGTTCTGTAACAATTCATGCTATTGATTATTATTAGACCATAAGGCTAATACTAACTTTATATACAAGCAGGAATGGTGATTGATGATAATTATATCATTTTCCAGGAAGAATTTAGCTGTTCAAATGACTGTTTGGCATTGAATATATTATTGACTTTGACTCAGGGCTAATTTACCATACGGGCAACTATGAGGCTGTTTGAAAAAATCTTTCTCCAGCTTGTTTTTTTCCTGCTTGGCCTTGCTTGTCTCACCGCCCAGGAAACGACTCCGTCCATACTCTTTGTGACCACCTCCCCGATCCGCGCACGGGTCGTGCTGGATGGAGAGCCACTGACCGGGGAAACCCCCCTGATGCTCCGGGATCTCAAGCCTGGGGAGCACCAAATCGAGCTGCTCAAGGAGGACTACCGGCCGGTCTCTCGGACCCTGCAGACCGCGCCGGGGGAGATCGCGGAGCTGAATGTCGAGCTGGCCAAGGAGTTCTGGCGCCCCGCCTTTCCGGACGAAGAGGGAGTGCAGGTGCACGGCCAGCCCATGGAAACCGGGGATACTCTCCTCCGCCTGCCGGAGGGAGAATACAGCGTCAGCCGGCAGGGAACCCGCCTGGTCCTGGAGCCGGTCTATCCCTATCAGAAGGTGATCTCCGCCCTCAATATCTCTTTGCCCGTGTTCCTGTCCTTTTCCGCCATGCTGACCCTGCAGGAGATGCTCTCCCCCTCGAACATGGACCTTCCCCTGCCTCCGGTGGTGCTCTCCTCCTATATCATCAACCTGGGCATGATCGGCCTGGATGTGGCCCTCCACGTCCGCAAGAACAAATTCATGCGCACCTTTGCGGCAGAAAGCGAGGCCCTGGAGAGCGCCTCCTCCGCCGTCAGGGAGCAGTACCGGCGGGGAGAAGAGCTGCTGGCATCAGGCGAGCTGGACCGGGCGCTGAACGTCTATTCCCGGATCATCGCGGCCCAGAGGGATTCGGAGTATTTCCCCTTGGCGCTCTACAAAACCGCCAAGATCCACGTGATCACCGGGAAGGATTCCCTGGCGGTGCTGGAGTTTCAGCTCATCACCCGCTACTATCCCCTGGCTGAGCTCTATGACAAGGCCCAAAAGGCGCTGGCGGATGTCTACCTGCGGCGGGGAAGCTACGAGCAGAGCTGTAGCTACCTGGACGCCATGGTGCTTTACGATCCCCTGTTCACGCCGGAACAGATCGACCTTTACCGCTGCGAGATCCTTGAACGCTGGGTGGAGGCCGAGGAGGAGAGGCTGGACGAGCTGATCGATTGCTACAGGGAGCTGCTGGCGGATTATCCCGGTTCCGAAGATATCAACACCTACCGCTACCGCCTGGCGATCAACCTGCTGCGCGGGGAGCGCCGGGACGAGGCCGCTGCTCAGCTGGAGGAAATCCCCGCGGATCTGAAGGATGAGGAGCTGGCCCGAAATGTGGAAGAGCTGCGCGCGCGGCTCGGGGAAGGTGTGGAGTGACGACAAGCACCAGGGCGGCCGCCCGTTTCCTGCTTATACTTCTTCTCCTGAGCGCGTCGGGGCTCGACGCAGGTCTGGCCCAGGAGGCTGAGGCCGACGCACTGAATCCCGCCGACGATATCGCGCGGAAGCTGAGCGAGGCGGAAGCCCTGCTGCAGCCGGATCACACTATCCTGCCCCAGGAGCTGCAGTCAATCAGGGACCTTGGCACCGGGCTGGAGGCGTATCCCGACCTGGAGACCAGCTGGCACAGCCTGCTGATGCTGGCACGGGAGAAGCTCTATGCCCAGCAGCAGCAGGCCGCCGGCGGGAAGCCGGCCGCCCTGGCGCTGGAGGAGCTGCGCCGCGGGGAGCGGGAGGCGGGCAGGCTGAAGGTGCGCAAAACCCTTTTCTGGACTTTCCTGGGCAGCGGTGTAACTTTCCTGGTGGTGAGCAACCTGGCCGCTTATGCGCCGGATATCGCCGACAGGGCTGTAGAGAAGGGCAGCGCGGGGTCGCTTGGATTTTGGTGGAACATGGAAGACCTGGTGGCTGAATACAATGTCAGTGAGGTGTCGGCCGGCCTCTCGGTGCTCAGCTTCGCGCTCTCCGCCGTGATGGTGGCCGGCGGAGCAGTGCCCTGAGCGCTCTGCCCGCGCTCTATTTTTCAGTCATGACCTGTATGCCCGACCAATCCTCAGGGGGCGGCTTCTTGTCGAACCCATGGCAGCGCTCCAGGAACAGGGCGGAAACCATATCCTCGGGCAGAAGTTTGCGGACAGCGCTGAAATGCTTCGTCGCCTTGGCGAATTCCCGGTCGTAATAGAACTTGAGGCCGGCATGGTGGTAGGCCCAGGCCTTCTTTTCCCGGACGGACAGGCTTTTGCGGGCCGTGAAGATCTTCTCACCCTGGGTTTTCCCCTTGACCACCACCTTGTCCAGCATGCGGCAGGGCAGCTTGCCGTGCACCCGGGCGTAGACGTTCTCCGAGAAGATCACCTCCTGGTGATAGGCCTTGGTGAGGCTCTCCAGCCTGGAGGCCAGGTTGACCATGTCGCCGATCACGGTGTAGTCCATTTTTTTCTCGGAACCGATGTTGCCGATGGTCACGTCCCCGAAGCTGATGCCGATGCCGATGCGGAAACGGGGTCGGCCCCGCTCTCCCTGCTCCTGGTTGAATGAATCCAGCGCCTCGTGCATTTCCAGGGCTGTCAGCACCGCCCGCAGGGCATCGTCGGCGTGATGCACCGGAGCGCCGAAGAAGGCCATGATGGCGTCGCCGATATACTTGTCCACGATGCCTTCGCGTTCCATGATGATATCCACCATGGCGGAGAAGTAGCGGTTGAGGGAGGTCACCAGCTCATCGGGCTTCAGGCCCTCCGAGAGTGAGGCGAAGCTGCGGATGTCCGAGAAGAGCACCGCCAGCTGGCGTGTGTCCCCCACCAGCATCGATTCGGGATTGGCGAAATACTGGTCGATGACATTGTTGGGCACATATTTCTGGAAAATGTTGCGGATTTCCTGCTCCTGCCGCTTGGCCAGCACCGCCTTGAGGGCGTAGTTCTTGATCTCTTTGTAGGCCTTTTCCAGCTCTCCGGTCATGATGTTGAAGGTGTGCGCCAGGGTGCCGATTTCATCCCGGTACTCCACGGGCACCCGCTTGGAGAGGTCGTTGTACTGGATGATTTCCTTCATGGTCGTGACCATGCTGGTGACCGGCCGGGTCAGGTAGCCGGCGAAGATCATAAGCAGGAGCAGGGAGAGCACAATGGAGATACCCAGGATGATGCTCGAGCGGGTGGTGATCTCGGCGACCTCACGATAAAAAGCGGAGGTTTCCTCGCTGACCAGCACGTACCAGCGCCAGGGGGTGAAGAAGAAGGCCTGAGCCACCCGGTCGCGGCCGTCCACCGACAGCTCCAGCCAGCCGCTTTTGCCTTGCTCCAGATAGGCGAGGAGCCGGTCTTTCTCCTCTTCATCCAAAACCACCTCTCCGGTGGCCAGGGTGACCTCCCCCTCCGGGGTCAGGGCCAAAATCAGCTCGGTCTCACTGCGGACCACGGTGCGGGCATAGGAGAGTACCGCGCTCTGAGCGGCCTCCACATACTCGCTCCTGCCGGTCAGCTGGTTGGCTTTCAGCAGGTTCCACTGGCTTTCGGCGTATTTTTGCAGCTCCTGGGCTTTGAAGCCGAGGAATTCGATGGCGATCCTGGAAATGCCGGAGCGGGCGGAATAGGAGGAAGCGATGCCGGTCAACAGGAGAGTGGCGATCAGGAGAGGCAAAACGGTCAGGATGATCTTGAGGCGTATTTTCACGTTTTTGCTGCCATGATATAGCTGCTCATATCATCGGCCGTCAGGGGTGCGCGGATTAATCTTAAAGTTGCCGTCTTGAGCAAAGCGCCGGGATGAATTTTACGCCGCCGTATGCCGATAGGTGATATTGGATAGTACCGGAAACCCCGGACAAACAGCGAGACGCCGGGAACAAGAAGAGGGAGAGGTCCCCTGGCCATAGCACCGCAGGAAATTCCAGAACCAAAGCCCCGGATAGAGCGTGCGGACACCGAGCTTCTGCTGGAGGAATCTCAGATTCCCGAGGAGGCCAAGCAGGCTGTCCTCAACGAGATCGAGGAAATCGTCAATGCCCAGCGTATCACCGCCGGCACCGATGTTTTCACCCTGCACCCCCGCAAGCACGGATTCGTCTTTCCCCTGATCATCAACCTGGCCGCCCTGGCGGCAATCGCGGCGGGCATCTATATCTTCACCCACTTCTTCAATGTACGCCAGGAAACCCTGGCCCTGGAAGCAGGGGAGCTGCTTTCGGCTGAAGGACGGCTTATCGAGGAGCTCAAGCGGGACGCGGAGCAGAGGCTGAGGGCCAAGGACGCGGAGATCTCCCGGGTGCAGACCCGGCTGGACGCCCTGGATGCGGAGCGGCAGAGCCTGCAGGATACCCTGGAAGAGCGTATCAGCCGGCGGGAAGCCGAGCTGCGCCGCGATCTGGAAGCCGAGCTGGCCGCGGAGCGGGAGCGCCTGCGGGAACTGGGTACCTCAGAGACGGACATCAACCGGCGGCTGAGCGCCCTGGAAGAGAGCAAAACCCGGGATTACGAGCAGGCTCTGGCGGAGTACCGGGAAGCGTCCGAGGCCGAGCTTAAGGCCAAGGAAGAGGAGCTGGCAGCCACCACACTGCAGCTGCAGAAGACCCTGGAACAATCAAGCCGGGAGAAAAATGAGATCAGCCGCCAGGCTGAGGCCAGGGAAGAGGAGTTGAGGCGTAGGTACGAGCAGGAAACCGCTGCCCTTAAGGCGGAGAGCAGCCAGGCGGAGCAGCAGCTGGCCGAGCTGGCCGATCTTCGACGCCGGGAGGAGCTGTTCACGGACCAGATCCTGGCGGCATACGCAGGCGTTTTGGCCGACCTGGAGGCCGGCAAGGAAGCCGCCGCCCGTAGTGAGCTGAGCGGGCTGGCCGCCTTGCTGGCCGATGCGGCCACGGAAGACCTGCCGGCTGTGGCCCGCCGCAAGCGTGTCGACCAGGGAATTGTCGCATCTTTGAATGAGCTGCTGGACCTGCGGGCTGCGGGGCAGCCGCCAGCCGCAGCCGCCGGGGCGGCGGAAGACGGGGTTCTCAGGGAGGAACTAGAGCGGCTGGTCGACGAGGCCGGGGCCGCTGTTCAGGCGGGCGAGCTCGAAAAAGCGGCGGCTGTTTACGCCCGGGCCCTGGCGACGGTTCCCCCCCTCGCCGAGGCCCACCGTGAACTGGCGGCTTTAGAGGGCAGGGTGCGGGAGGAAGCCATGAACCGTTCCGTTACGGAAGCGGAGAGCCTCCAACGGGCCCTGGCGTCCCGGCGCCGGGAGATCGCGGCGCTGCAGACGCAAGTGAGCGATCGGGATGAAAAGATCGCCGACCTCCAGAAGCGGCTGGCCGCGGCGCAGTCTGCCGAATCTACCGCGGCTGCGGGTCAGGCGATAGCTCCGGAGGAAGGACAGATCACCTCCCGGGCGCGGGCCGCGGCCTTTCGCGACCTCCAGACCTACCTGCGGGCCCAGGCCGACCTGAGCGCCTACCCGGAGGTACAAAGCGCCCTGGAGAGGGAGCCCCAGTTCCGGCGGGTGGTCGCCGACATTGAAGCCCTGCTAACCCGGGGAGGGGAGGAAGAGGCTCTGACGGCCGCCATCGTCAGGCTGCTGGGCACAGTCTCCCGGGTGCTTCCCGACCAGGTCGTCATCGAGCCCCTGGTCAAGGTCCGGGCGGAAGCGGGCGCGGCGATCCTGATCCGCCGAAATGTGCTGGGCCGGGAGGTCAGCATCGCCCGGGGTACCATCGACAGCGTGTCTTCGGACCGCATCACCGCCACCATCAAACAGGTCTTTCAGGCGGGACAGCTTCCCGCCGAGCAGGACACCGTCTACCTGACCCGGTAACAATATTTTCTGCATTACCCGCTGGAATCGGCGGAATTCTCTTGCATTTTTCGTAAACGTTTACTATAATTCTGGTCGTAAATGCGGCTGGCTGCAGCTGCGGGAAGCAACAGCCGCGGGAAGCAACAGCCGCGGCGGGCGGCAGCTGCGACAGCAATATGCGAGGCCAGCGGGTGAACATCACCATCAAGGATATCGCCGAAAAAGCTCACGTTTCCTACGCCACCGTGTCCCGGGCCCTGAACGGCAAGTACGGAGTCAAGCCGGATACCCGGGCCAGGATCCTGGCCATCTCCGAAAAGCTCAACTACCGGCCCAATGCCATTGCCCGGGGGCTGGTGAAGAACCAGACTCACACTCTGGGACTGGTGATTCCCGACATCACCAATCCCTTTTTTCCCGAAGTGGCCCGGGGCATCGAGGACGGAGCCCAGGAAGCCGGCTACAGCCTCTTCCTCTGCAATACCAACTGGGAAGAGGACAAGGAAGCCCTCTACCTGAGTCTGCTGCAGGAAAAGCGTGTGGACGGCATCGTCATCGCGCCCATTACCGACCAGAGGCGCGCTTTGGAACAGGCCCTGAGCCCCCGGCTTCCCCTGGTCTACGTGAGCCGGGCGCCCCAAGACACACGGCGCAGCTTCGTGGTTATCGACAATGTCCGTGGAGGCTTTCTGGCTACCGAGCATTTGATCCGGCAGGGCTATCAATCCATCGGCTTTATCGGGGCACCGGGGGGCTCGCTGAGTATCGACGAGCGCCTGGAAGGATACAAGTCGGCCTTCGCCCAGTACGGCCTGCGGGTGGAGGAGCGGGTCGTCCTGTTCGGGAATTTCAAGCGGGAAACCGGCTACAACCTGATCCGGCGCTTGATCGCCGACAGTGAGATGCCCCGGGCCGTGTTCGCCGAGAACGACCTGCTGGCCCTGGGGGTGATACAGGGCGCCAGGGAGGCGGGCTTGTCAGTGCCGGGAGACCTGGCGGTAATCGGTTTCGATGACATTCCCTTCGCCTCCTTCCCGGAGGTGCAGCTTTCCACCATCGCCCAACCCAAGTACGAGATGGGTAAAACAGCGGTGGAGCTGCTCATTGCCGCCATCGAGGAGGGTTCGCAGCCCGGGGTTGCGGTTCAACAGATTTTTCTGGAACCAGAGCTGATCGTACGCCGAAGCAGTGCATAGACGTTGCATGGTTATTGCAAACGTTTACAATATACATCTCACACAAGAAGGAGAAGCATAATGAAGGGTACAATGAAAGCGGTGCGGCTTTACGCCGACTGGGATCCGAAGCCGGATTTCAAGCTGGGACCCAAGGACATCGACAAGCGCCAAACCTACCTGGGCAGCAAGGTCTACCGAAATCCGGAGATCCGCATAGAAGAGGTGCCCATTCCCGCGCCCGGCCCGGGCCAGGTGCTTCTGGAGGTCAAGCAGTGCGGCATCTGCGGCAGCGATGTCCACATGGCCCAGCCGGACGATGAGGGCTATATCTGGTACCCCGGGCTTACGGGATTTCCCTGCACCCTGGGGCACGAGCTTTCCGGTGTTGTCCGCGAAGTGGGTCCGAACGCCATTGATAAGACCACCAACAAGCTGTTCCAGGGCGGGGAGTGGGTCTGCACCGAAGAGATGCTCTGGTGCGGCTACTGCCAGCCCTGTGCCGACGGCTGGCCCAACCATTGCGAGAACCTGGACGAGATCGGCTTTAATATCGACGGCGGCTTCGCCAAGTATATCGTGCTGCCCGCCAAGGTGCTCTGGCGCCTGGATTCCCTGCGGGCGCGCTATTCCGATGAAGAGGTCTTCAAGCTGGGCAGCATGGTGGAGCCAACCAGCGTGGCCTACAACGCCGTAATCGAGCGGGCCGGGGGCATACGCCCCGGTGACAACGTGGTCATCTGCGGCAGCGGTCCGGTGGGCATGGCGGCCTGCGCGATTATGAAACGGGCCGGCGCGGCTCGGGTCATCCTTTCCGAGCCCGAGGAGGCGCGGCGGCAGCTGGGATTGAAGCTGGGGGCGGATGTGGCTATCAATCCGTTGAAAGAGGATTTCGTGGAACGGGTGCTTCAGCTCACCGACGGAATGGGAGCGGCTCTCTACCTGGAAGCCACCGGCCTGCCCACCCAGGTTTACCCGCAGATCGAACAGGCCATCTGGGAAGGACGCGCTTTGAACTCCACCATCATGGTGGTGGCCCGGGCGGACGCCAGGATGCCGGTTGCGGGAGAGGTTCTGCAGGTACGGCGCGCCCGCATCGTAGGCGCCCAGGGTCATTCCGGGCACGGCACCTTCCCGCGGGTCATCCAGGCCATGGCCTCGGGGATGAACATGCTGCCCATGATGACCAAGGTCATCGGGCTGGAAGAGGTTCCCGAGAACATCGTGCTGCTGCGCACCGACCGGGAAGAGTGCAAGATCAGCTGCAAGATGAGCTGAAAAGGAGTGGAGCATGATTCGAGGAGATTTTAAATTTTTGACCACCGGCCACCCGATGATCGTTTTCGAGGATTCGGTGGTGGGCCGGCTCAAGAAGCAGATTTTCGACGCCTCCGAGGCGGAGATCGACGCGATCCTAACGGACTACGAAGTGCCTTCCCCTTCCGAGCTGGGCAAGGGGGGCTGCTATATCCAGACCACCCCCCGGGCCCATTGCGTGGAGAAGCGGCGCAAGAACGACATCGTGCTGGTGCCGGTGGGCTGCACGGAGAACCACGGCATGCACGCCAACTCCGGGCTGGACACCTTCATGGTCACCCAGATCTGCGAGGCGGTGCGGCGCTACACGGCCAAGCAGGGCCGCGAGGTCAACCTGACCCTGCCGCCCCTGAACTACGGCGGCCACCCCTACCACCACGTGGGCATGCCCGGCACCATGATGCTGCCCCAGGAGGTGGTGGTGGAGCTGGTGATCCACACCATGCTGGGGCTCTGGAATGACGGCTACCGCAAGATCATCGTGGTCAACAACCACGGCCAGCTCTGGATGCTGGAAACGGCGCTGCAGGAGTTCTGCAAGCGCTACCAGCTGCCCGGCATCTACCGGGTCATGGACTGGCACCGGGCCGTCAGGGAGTTCTTCATTCCGGTGGAGCGGGAGGACAGCCTGGAGACCACCTTCGTCCATGCCGACGAGAGCGAGACAGCCGTGGCCCAGCTGATGTTCCCCGAAATGGTGGACATGAAATATGCGGTGGACACCGAGGGGGAGAATTTCCTGCCCGGTGGGCACTTCGACACCTCGGTGGACCCCTGGCGCCGCCCCCACAAGTGGTCGGAGGGGCAGGGCCATTTTCCGGTGGAGCGCATGGGCACCCCCGAGGGTGTGGTGGGCAAGCCCACCCTGGCTACGGCCCGCAAGGCCAAGCGCCCCATCGCCGCCATATTGAAATACATTACCCTGGTGCACGACCAGATCCTGGAAACCTTCCCGGCCGGCAAGCTGCCGCCAGTAGAGAAGATCACTTTGCGGGATGCCGAGAGCCTGAAGCCCTTCCTCAAGGAACCGGGCAGCCCGGGCTGGAAATCCGTGTACGAGCTTCCCAAGCTGGGGGCTTTCGACAAGTATTAAGCGAACAGGCGGGCGGCAGGCGCCGCCCGCCTTTCTTTACACTAACCGGGAGACATGCATGTCCGAAAACAGATTTAATTTTCCCCTGGCCCTTCAGCTGCTGCTGACCAGTGATTACCCGGAGCAGGAGGAGACCCGCCGCCGCTTCGCGCTCCTGGCGGAGCTTGGTTTCTCCGGGGTAGAGATCAACTTCCCCGCGCCAGAAGAGATCGATCCTGAAAAGCTGGCGGAGTTCCTGGCCGGTTTCGGCCTCCGCTGCAGTATGTTTGCCACCGGCTTTACCGCCAAGAGCGAAAAACTATCTTTGTCATCCGCGGACGAGCATGTCCGGCTACGCTCGGTGGAACGCTGCCTGGATTTTATCGATTTCGCCGCCCGCCTGGATGCCGGCGTGATCGTGGGCTTTCTCAAGGGCGGGCCCGCGCCTTCCGCCACGGAGCGGGAGACAGCCCGCCTGTGTTTCGCCGACAGCCTGGCCCGCATCGCCCCCCGGGCGGCGGAGCGGGAGGCGCCCCTGCTCATCGAGGCCACCAACCGCTACGAATCGGCGGTGGCCAACAGCCTGGAGGAGACGGCGGCGCTGGTCAAGCCCTACGCCGCCGGCGGCATGCGCATCCTTCCGGATACCTTCCATATGAATATCGAGGAAGCGGATCCCCTGGCCGCGCTGGAACGCTTCGCGCCGCTGTACGACTCCCTGCACATCTCCGACAACAACCGCTTCTTCCCCGGCCTGGGGGCCATAGATTTTTCCCGCTACCTCGACTGGCTTAAAAACAGCGGCTACCGGGGAGGGCTGGCCATAGAGGGCAACCTCAAGCAGGACCTGGAGAGCGATTTGCGCGCTTCGCTGTCCTATTTGGCGCCGCTGTTGCGCTAGCCGGCCGGCCTCAGCCCCGGCCCTCGCGCCCCCGGCCCTCGCCGGGCTGATGATTATTACCGATTTTATATTCTCCTCCTTGACTTGACAGAGATTCCGCATCCTGTATACTTGGTATTGTACAGAAAAGTAAGTCAAACGAAGGCAAATGGATGCTTAATAATAAGTTTACCGAAAGAGAAAAGAAAATACTAGGCTTCCTGACCGAGGATGCTTCCCTGTCGGTGGCCCGCCTGAGCGAGCACCTGCAGGTATCCACGGTAACGATCCGCAGCGACCTGGCCGGGCTGGAGAAGAAGGGGGTGATCATGCGCAGCCACGGCGGGGCCGTGCCGGCCTTTCACCCCCAGATCCTGCTGCGCCAGAGCCAGCGCGAGGCCGAGAAAAACCGCATCGCCCAGGCCGCCGCAGATCTGATCGCCGACAGCGATACGGTCATGATCGAGGCGGGCACCACCACGGCCCTGGTGGCCAAATACCTGCTGGGCAAGCGGGATGTCCACATTGTCACCAATTCCACCCTGCTCATACCCTTCGCCCGCACCAATCCGGGGCTCCACCTGACCGTGGTGGGAGGGGAGTTCCGCCCGGCCACCGAGTCTTTGGTCGGCCCCAGGGCTTTGGAGGAGCTGGAGCGCTTCCATGTGCGCCTGGCGATTGTGGGTACCGACGGCTTCAGTTTGCAGGGGGGCCTGACCACGCATCTTGTGGAAGGGGCGGAAATCGTCCGTAAAATGGCCGCCCAGGCTCAAGCCACCGTGCTGACAGCGGATGCGTCCAAATACGGGCAGCGGGGTTTCGTCGCCGTACTGCCCCTGACCGCGGTCAGCCGGCTGGTCACGGATGTCGGCCTGCCGGTGCAGGTTTGCAGGGACCTGGAGGGCGCGGGGCTGGAGGTCCTGCGTGTCTGACCTTAAGGAGAAAACATGGTCAGTGAAGTGATACTGCCCAGGCAGGGGCAGTCTGTGGAGACCTGCCTGATTTTGGAGTGGAAAGTCCGGGTCGGTGAGAAAGTGCGTCAGGGCGAATCTCTCTGTGAAGTGGAAACCGACAAGGCGGTTTTCGATATCGAAGCTCCCCGGGACGGCACCCTGCTGAAGGTTTACCATCAGGAAGGCGAGGATGTGCCCGTCCTCTCCAGGCTGGCGCTGCTGGGGGAGCCCGGCGAGGATATCGCCGCCTGGGAGCAGGCGGCTTTGCCCGAGTCCGCTGCCGGCCCGACGCGGACGGCAACCCAGCCCGGTCCGGCAGCGCAGCCCGCCCCGGCGGACGCAACTTTACCAGCCCCCGCCCCGGCTCCGCGTGTCCCCGGGGCCGGAATCTCGCCCCGGGCCCGGCGGCTGGCCGCCCGCCTGGGGATCGACGCCGCGGCACTCGCCGGCAGCGGGCCGGGGGGACGGGTTATCGAACGCGATATCCGCCGCCGGGCCGCTGAGACGCAGCCCCTGACGCCTGCCGCCCGGGCTCGCCTGTCCGCCTCCGGCGGCACCCTCACGACTCCCGGGCGGGGCGGCGGCCTGGGCGGCAGAGTGCGGGCCGAAGACCTGCGGCCGCAGCCGGACAAAGCGCGGCCGGAAACGCAGATGGCAGCGGCGGCAGGGCCTTTCACCGACCTGCCCCTGAATCCCACCCGGCGGCGCATCGCCGCCCGGCTGCTGGAATCCCTGCACGACAGCGCCCAGTACACCCTGCACAGCTCAGCGGACGCAGAGCGCCTGCTGTCAGCCGGCGAGGAGCTGAGGCAAAAAGGCGTCACCTTCAACGGCCTGCTACTCTACATCATAAGCCGGGTCTTAAGCGAATTTCCGGACCTGAACAGCCATTTCCTCGGCGACAGGATACGGTGCTTCACACGGGTGCACCTGGGTTTCGCCGTGGACACCGACCGGGGCCTGCTGGTACCTGTGATCCGCGACGCCGGCAATCTCAGTTTCGAGCAGCTTTCCCGGGAGTCCGGCCGTCTGGCCGCAGCCTGCCGGGAAAACCGTGTCAAACCGGACGAGCTTTCCGGCGGCACGTTCACAGTCTCCAATCTGGGCGGCCTGGGGGTGGAGAGCTTTACACCCCTTCTGAATCCGCCCCAGGTGGGGATTCTAGGCCTGGGCAAAATCGGCCTTGTGCCGATGCAGGGAAGCGAGGGAGTGCGCTTCGTGCGCCGGTTGCCCCTCTGCCTGACGGTGGACCATCAGGCGGTGGACGGGGCGCCTGCCGCCCGCTTTCTCCAGGCAGTGTGCGGAGCGATCGCGGCTTTTACACCAACACCTATGGAAAAACAAAAAAATGAGGAGAGGGTATGAACGAACAGCAGTACGATTGCATCATCATCGGCGGCGGCCCCGGGGGCTACCTGGCCGCCGAGCGTGCCGGGGCTGCGGGGCTGAAGGTCCTGCTGTGCGAGGAACGCGAGCTGGGCGGGGTGTGCCTCAATGAGGGCTGCATCCCCACCAAGACCCTGCTGAACGCGGCCAAGCTCTACCATCACGCCCGCTCAAGCGAGCAGTTCGGCGTGCACTGCGAGGGTGTCCGCTTCGACCTAAGCGAGATCATGGCCTGGAAACAGAAGGTGATCGAAACCCAGCGCAAGGGGATCGCTTTCCAGATGAAGCAGCATGGAGTGGAAACGGTCCAGGCCAGGGCTGTCTTAAGCGGTCCCAAAACCGTAGAAGCGGCGGGGCGCTCCTTTTCGGCAAAGAACATCATCGTCGCCAGCGGCTCCTCCGCAGTGCGGCTGCCCATTCCCGGAGCGGATAAGCCCACGGTGCTGACCAACCGGGAGATACTGGAAATCGACACGCTGCCCCAAAGCCTGGCGATCATCGGCGGCGGGATCATCGGCATAGAGTTCGCCACCTTCTTCTCCCGGGTGGGGGTTGAGGTTGCGGTGGTGGAGCTTTTACCGGAGATTGCGCCGAGCCTGGACAAGAAGCTGGCTTCCGGGCTGCGCAAGGCCCTGCCGGATGTCAAGTTCCACCTCAACTCTGAGGTAAGGAAAATCGACGGCCGGACAGTCACCTTCCTGCGTGCCGGCAAGGAGGAGACCCTGGAAGCGGAGCTGGTACTGATGTCGGTGGGGCGGCGGCCCAACTGCGCCGGCCTGGGTTTGGAAAAGGCGGGGGTGGAGTTTTCCCGCACCGGCATCGCAGTGGGCGAAAAGATGGAGACCAATGTCCCGGGGATCTATGCCGTGGGAGACGTGACCGGCAAGAGCCTGCTGGCTCATTCCGCCTACCGCATGGCGGAGGTGGCGGTGAACACCATCCTGGGGCGGCCGGACCGCATGCGCTACACCGCCATCCCCTATGTGGTCTACTCGGACCCGGAGATCGCTTCGGTGGGTTTGAGCGAGGCGGAAGCCGGGGAGCAGGGCCTGGAGGTCAAGACAGCCGAGCTTTTGATGCGCTCCAACGGACGCTATCTGGCCGAAAAGGGTTTGGACAAGACCACCCGCGGCTTCTGCCGCCTGGTGGTGGAAGCACCCTCGGAGCGGCTTTTGGGCGTGCAGATGATGGGCAGCCCCGCCTCGGAGATGATCTTCGGCGCGGCCGCCATGATCGAAGCGGAGCTCAGGGTTCAGGATATGCAGGAGATCGTCTTTCCCCATCCCACGGTTTCGGAGATCATCAAGGAAGCCCTCTTCGCACTGAAATAGACTCGAGAGAAAGGAAAAGAAAGATGCCAAAATCGATTCTCGTGGACCCCCGGGAAGTCAGGAAGCCGGGCACCCTGACGCTTCCGGCCATACCCCTCAACCAGTACCAAAGCAACCCGGCCGCCGAGGAAAAGTCCTACGGCCGGGAGGGGCTGCGCAATGTGTACCTGGACATGCTGCTCATCAGGGAATTCGAGACCATGCTGGACAGCATCAAGGTCCGGGGTGAGTACGCGGGTATTGAGTACAACCACCGGGGCCCGGCGCATCTATCCATCGGACAGGAGTCCGCCGCCGTGGGACAGTGCCTCTGTTTGGAGCCTGAGGATTTCATCTTCGGATCGCACCGCAGCCACGGGGAGATCCTGGCCAAGTGCTTCTCCGCCCTGCGCCGTTTAGAGGAGGAGCCTCTCACGGAGATCATGCGCGGCTATCTGGGGGGTGAGATCCTGAAGGTGGTGGAGGCAAAAAACCCCGTCCCCACCCGTGAGCTGGCGGTCGATTTCGTGCTTTACGGGGTGCTGGCGGAGATCTTCGGGAGGCGGACGGGTTTCAACCGGGGGCTGGGCGGCTCCATGCACGCCTTTTTCGCGCCCTTCGGCTCCATGCCCAACAACGCCATCGTGGGCGGCTCGGCGGACATCGCCGTAGGCTCGGCGCTCTTCAAGCGTATCAACCGCCGCCCCGGCATCGTGATCGCCAATATTGGGGACGGCAGCTCGGGCTGCGGACCGGTTTGGGAGGCCATGATGCTCGCCGCCATGGAGCAGTACACGCGGCTCTGGCCCCGGGAGGCTGGGGGCGCGCCGCCCATCCTGTTCAATTTTTTCAATAATTTCTACGGCATGGGCGGGCAGCCGGAGGGTGAGACCATGGGCTTCAAGGTGCTGGCCCGCCTGGCCGCCGGCGTCAATGAGGAGGCCATGCACGCGGAGCGCGTGGACGGCACCAATCCGCTGGCCGTGGCGGACGCGGTGGCCCGCAAGCGCAAGCTTTTGGAAGCGGGCCGGGGTCCGGTGCTGCTGGATACCCTGACCTACCGCATCTCGGGGCACTCCCCCTCGGATGCCTCCGCCTATCGCACCAAGGAAGAGATCGCCCTCTGGAAGGAGGAAGACAGCCTCGCCGCCTACGGCCGCTATCTGGTGGAGAACGGCCACGCCGAAGCTGCAGAGCTCGAAAGCTTCAAGCAGCAGGCGGGAAAAAAAATCGCCCGCATTCTCACCCTGGCCGTGTCTCCCGAGCTTTCCCCCCGGCTGAGCATGACCGGGGACCCGATAGGAGAGTTGATGTTTTCCAACCGCATCGCCGAGGCCCTGGCGCCTGGGCCGGCGGAAACCCTTCTGCCCCTAAAAGAGAATCCCCGCCTCCTGGCCAACCGGCGCAAGTCCCGCTCGGCCTTCGACGAGTCGGGCAAGCCGCTGCCCAAGGCGCGGGTCATCAGCTACCGGGATGCTTTGTTCGAGGCCCTGCTGCCGGCCTTTTACACCGATCCCACCCTGACAGCCTGGGGCGAGGAAAACCGGGAGTGGGGCGGCGCCTTTGCCGTTTACCGGGGCCTGAGCGAGGCGCTGCCTTATCAGCGGCTCTTCAACACACCCATCTCCGAAGGCGCCATCGTGGGCGCGGCGGTGGGCTACGCCCTCTCGGGCGGCCGGGTGGTGGCGGAGCTGATGTACTGCGATTTCCTGGGCCGCGCCGGAGATGAGGTCTTCAACCAGATGGCCAAATGGCAGAGCATGTCGGCCGGCGTGCTGACCCTGCCGCTGGTGCTGCGCGTGTCCGTGGGCAGCAAGTACGGCGCCCAGCACTCCCAGGATTGGACCGCCCTGGCCGCCCACATGCCCGGGCTCAAGGTGATGTTTCCGGCCACGCCCTATGACGCCAAGGGCATGCTCACCACAGCGCTGCGGGGCACCGATCCGGTGGTCTTCTTCGAGAGCCAGCGGCTCTACGACATGGGAGAGACCTTCGTTCCCGGCGGCGTTCCCGAGGAGAGCTACACGATCGAAGAAGGGGAGCCCGCCCTGCGCACCCAGGGCAGGGATATCACCCTGATCACCATCGGCGCGACCCTCTACCGGGCCCTGGAGGCCGCCGAGGAGCTGGCGGAGAGCTACGGCCTGTCCGCGGAGGTATTCGACCTGCGCTATCTCAATCCCCTGAACTACGAGCCGCTGCTGCAGTCGGTGCGCAAGACCGGTAAAGTGGTGCTGGTTTCCGACGCCTGTGAGCGGGGTTCCTTTTTGAATACCGTGGCGGCCCAGATCAGCCAGCTCGCCTTTGACGACCTGGACGGCCCGCCCCTGGTGCTGGGCAGCCGCAACTGGATCACCCCCTGCGCGGAGATGGAGGAAAGCTTCTTTCCCCAGCCGGAGTGGATCCTGGAGGCCATCCACGAACGCCTGCTGCCCCTGCCGGGATTCCCCAGGCAGAAATCAGCCGGGGCCGGCAATCAGAGCATCCGGGAGATGCTGCGGCGCAACCGCGGCGGGATCTAAAGCGTGGCGCCAACCGGTGCCGGGATTTTGATTCAGCCGATCTCGCTCAACTTCACCGGGCGGTTCTGCTCGTAGGAGAGCCGCGCGGCCTTGCCGATGACTACGGGAAAACGGGCGTCCTCGCCGCTGACCGGCACGGGTTTGTCATGCAGAATACAGTCGAGGAAGGCTTCCATTTCCGCCAGGTAGGCGTCAACGTAGCGCTCCATGAAGAAATGCAGGGGCAGATCCTCCCGCACCGCCTCGGCGGTTGAGAGGCGCACCCGGTTGGGGGTGTTGTTTTCCGCCACCGCCATGCCCCCGGAGCCGAAGACCTCCACCCGCTGATCGTAGCCGAACACGGCCCGGCGGCTGTTGTCGATGGTGCCCAGCACGCCATTGGTGAAGCGCAGGCTGATCACTGCGGTGTCCACGTCTCCGGCCCGGCCGATCTCCGGATCCACCATCACCGCAGCCTGGGTGTACACTTCCTCCACCTCGCTGCCGATCAGGTAGCGGGCCAGGTCGAAATCATGGATGGTCATGTCCAGGAAGATGCCCCCCGAGACTTTGACATAGTCGATAGGCGGGGGCTCGGGATCGCGGCTGGTAATACGCAGGATCTCGGGCCGGCCGATGCTTCCCTCCCGCACCAGTTGGTATACGCGGCGGAAATTGGGATCGAAACGGCGGTTGAAGCCCACCTGGAGCTTGACCCCGGCTTTGCGGACCGCCGCCAGGACCTTGTCGATGCGCGCCAGGTCGAGGTCTATAGGCTTCTCGCAGAAGATGTGTTTGCCCGCGGCCGCCGCTTTCTCGATCATCAGAGAGTGGGTGTCCGTGCTCGAACAGATCACCACCGCCTGGATTTCCGGATCGTCCATGATCAGGCGGTAATCCGCGCCCCAGGCGGGGATGCCGCACTCCGCAGCGCACTGCTCGGCGGCGGATTCGACCACGTCGGTGACGGCCGCAAGCTCGGCCCCCTCTATCCTGTGGGCCAGGTGCCGGGCGTGCAGGCGGCCGATCCTTCCCGCACCGATGATCCCCAGCTTCAGTTTTGTGTCTGCCATTTTGTCCCCTTTTTTACGGTCTGCGGTCAGCTTAAACTCAGCCCCCGGGGGAGTCAAGCGCGGGCATCGGTAGGGAAGGCGAAGCGGTTGCTTGACAGCGTTGCAGGGCGCCGCTTAGACTGCTTCCAGCCACCAATACCAAGCAGCAAAGGAAGAACCGATGACTGACGATCGTTTTGAGAACGTAGCCGCTGTCAAGAAAGCAAATGTCTACTATGAGGGCAGAGTAACCAGCCGGACCCTTTTTCTTGCCGACGGGTCCCGCAAAACCCTGGGTTTCATGCTGGCCGGGGAGTATACCTTCGAGACCGCCAGCGCGGAGATTATGGAGATCCTGAACGGGGAGATGACGGTGCTGCTTCCCGGCGGCACGGAATGGCAGAGCCTGGGTACGGGACAGAGCTTTTCGGTGCCCGCGTCCTCGGCCTTTGAGGTGAAGG
>Ga0272441_10007058_pt1 | contig 18438 bp, 18 predicted proteins | sample SSMProp6N_FD_193582 | JGI IMG/M metagenome (GOLD analysis project Ga0272441, IMG submission 193582) | Marine sediment archaeal communities from Little Sippewissett salt marsh, Falmouth, MA, United States - SSM-Prop-6N | ecosystem: Environmental > Aquatic > Marine > Wetlands > Sediment ... | reverse complement strand
ATGAGGATCTTCCCACCAGTATCCGGTCTTGCCGTCCCAGGAGGTGGATTCCGGATCGTGTATCCAGACCACGCGTCCGGGATAGATGCCGCGGGCAGTGCCCGCAGGCTGATTCGGCAAATCTGAGGGTGTCCACGCATAGCCCCTGTTTGAGGACAGATTTAAGTGAATCATCAGGGTAACAAAACTGATGATGATGAACAGGAAGGCAGAAAAATATTTGTATTTTTTAAGATATTCATGAGCTTTTTTAAAGATCACGACAGTGACCATGGCACTTAAGCAATGGCCGATAAAGCCTGAAGCCATAGAAAAGGCCACACGCTGACAGGGGTAAGACGCGCGGCTGGGTTTGGGGATAACACGAAATAAAAACCAGAAAAGTGCGATCAATCCTGTGATTGAATAAATTGCTGAGAAGGCCCAATTTTTTATTTTTTGTTTCATAAAACAGTATGAACGGATCTGTAAATTGAAATAAATCCATCCGTATTTTGGATGATAATTGTTCAATTGCTGATTCATTGACACTATTTTGAGTTCAAAATAAGGTCATGAATTCAATATTGGATCAATAAATCGAATCAAGCAAATGCTGTTCCGAAAACGTGAATTGCCACATTCATTATTTTTTTATGCAATCATGCTTTTATCAATGCAGTCATGCTCTCCTGTTGGGATCGGCGTTCTGAATGTGTAGCTTGGGCCAGCCTATTCATCCGCACTGGGCTTCATTGATCATGCATATGGTTCCGTGGCCGCTTATTCACAGAATACACGCACTTTATCCTTGCCGTCCACTTCCACCTGCAAGTCGTTCAGATTGACAAGGATTTCTTCGAAATCTTCCGGCCTGAGTTTTTTAAAATCCATATCGATCCCTTTTTCATTAAAGGCGCTTTCGACTTTACCCCGTGCCTCTTTCGGGATCAGACTGATCCATTTCAATCCCGCCCGGATCAGATTCATGGGAATGCGTACATTCACCCGGTCGCCTTTCGATTCGGATCCGATCGGTTCCACCAGAACACGCAGATATTTTAACCGCTTTTTTCCATCACCGGCCGTGTTGTCATCCGAGGTATCTCCAACAGCGGCCAGGAGCCGCTCGGCTTCATCCACAGTGATTTTGTTTTTCGATAACATCTCAAGGATGCGTTTTTTTTCATTACTCATGTGTATCTCCTTCAGATCAGCTTGAAATAAATAGTGATATCTTTTGTTTTTACATCCACTTCAAGGCCCTGCAGGGTCCGGACGGTCCGGCCCAGACAATCCAATGCAAGAAAACCCGTCCATCCGTAACCGGCGAAAACCAGCGCCACAGAGGCAATCAGCCAGACCGGTAGAAAAAGGACCAGCAGGGCCAGCAGTAAAATCCATATTAAAAAGATCGGCAGGATGAGTGTCACCGGATTCCCGTCCTTTTTGGGTATTTTCATTTTCATCCAGCAGGGTATCATGAATTCCCCCTTAACATTTTTTCGGCCTCATCCACGGTGATTTCGCCTTTTTCGAGTTTTTCCAGCACGTCCTCCCGGACAACGGGAGGATTGATTTCAACAAAATTGAGCTGCTCCCCGAGGCGGTTGAGGCGGCTTTTTATGGTTGGATAACTAACGCCGAAAAGCGTTTCCATTTCTTTTATCGAGCCGTGGCATCGGATAAACGCAGCGACGAACATCTGGTCTTCTTCGGCCAGCTGGGAAAGCGGCGGCAGCTCAAATTCGCCTTCAATTGCAATGTCTGTGCGTTTGACCCGGATGCGCTCCACGATGATTGCTTCGCCTTGAATCATTTTGGACAAGGTATGCCAGGATTGTGTCATAGAATCCCTCTTTGAACTTTTTTATATTTACGCCAATAATATAAATAAGTTTCATTAAAAAGTCAATATTTATTAAAAAATTTAATATAGAGATTAAAATAATTAATTATTGGCGAAAGCCATCACCTGTTGTATTGTGGTATGATACAGCGTTCATTTGGCTTGAACCATTGTTCAATGGAATGATATTTAAAATCACATAACTTCGCAGGGCATTATGACAAGCCACTGCCTCTATTGGTGGTCATTGACTCCCGAAGCGTCGAGGTTGAAGAAAGATTGGAATGGTTCACATTTTCATTCAAGGAAGAATGTGCAGATTCAGGATGAATGACCATCCCCATCCTGATCAAGTAGGCAGGAATGGGGATGGTCTGTGAAAACCAATTGAAAAGCGGATATTGAAAATGATTATTTCAAGCGGCGACGCTTTCATTTGCCTAAAAATTCATATTCGCCGGAACCGATTAACATTCGAAATTCAACATCGATATTGGCTTTCGCACATTCAGGCAGTTTTGGCCAATTTGGATCACATTGACAATTAGCAGAACCGGGCAGATCGGCCACTATTTTGCCCTGAATGATTTGTCCCAGCTCAATGCCCACTTCATCCAGATACAGGCTGCCAAAATTGGTGATGCCGCAATTACAGAGTTCTTCTTCTGAAACATTAAAACTCATTTCCTCAGGCCCCTCTCCGTCGGGTGCTATACAAGTATTGATCGATGTATTGTAGCAGGCGCCCGCGACCACCTGATACCCCGGACAACCGACCAGATCGTCATCGCCAAGACTGAAATTCCCATTGCTTATATTGGAAACCATGTTAATGCTTATCATATCCATAGCCACATCTGATACCATGACTATCCCGGCTATATTTATAAAGGTCCGCTGATTATTAAAGGGGCATGTATCATTATCTGTCACACCTTTTGTGCATCCCACACTTGAGCCAGAGGCATTAAATGTTCTTTGAATTTCATAGGATTCATCTTCATCCGCATTCATATTGATATAAATATTACCCCGCATAAAGCCGTCCGGATGCATGATGATATCGGGAGCGGACACGTCTTCTTCCGAAGGCACATTGACTTCCACACTGGCCGATTGATAATCCTCATGCGTCGCAGTGATCCGGTATTTTCCCGGAGCCAGGTCCGCCCCATAGGTTCCGTTGTAAGCCCAGTAGCTTTCACTATTTCCTGCTCCTCCGATCTCCGTAATATCCAGATGAACTTCCTCTTTAAAGAGGGCCGGAGTCACGTTATGATCAATGAAAATTTTATTCAGAACCTGACCTGAAACATGCCCGCTGGTCTGACTCAGTTCAATATTGATAAAACTTGTCTTGTCATCTTCAACCGTGACAGAAACGGTTTTTACTTCGTAGCCCGGTTTGCTTGCCGTCAGTGTTTTTTCACCGATCATCAGATTTTCAAACCGAAACGAGCCATCTCCCAGGGTGACACAGGTATGATCCGGATTCAGGGGATTGTCTTCGTCTCCTTTGAGTTCGACCGTGGCGCCTTCAATGGGCCGTCCCGATGATTCGTCTAAAATATATCCTTCCACCTGACCGAAACTGACATCTTCTTTCGAGATTAGAAAAGTGGTTTTAAAACGGGTTGTAAAAAATGAGAGGGATGTTTTTGCAAGGGATGTCATGGCATCCCCGGTAATCACAATTTGTCCCAGAAAATGAGCAGAAGCGGCGAGTCGTCTTAGAACACTATCCGTAATAGTGATTCCCAGCAAATCGACAAAGAGGTTCCTGAATTCCTTATCCGTGACAATATCATTGATGATTTGTTTGGTGACGAACCAGCAGAATCCATAAGGATCGTCCTTCAGGATGAATTCATGGAAACGGTCAAACGCCACCGTATTTGAGAATAAATAATTCAATGTCTTGATGATTTTATTTTTTGAAAGTGTGCTTCTGCCAACAGTCACGGATAAATTGGAGACCACAGAAATCACCTGCGGGACAAATTCCAAAAGCACTGTGGAACCTCCTCCGTAATAGGCGTATTCCTTTTCCTGATTCGATAAGTTGTCCCACAGGTTATCCGGATCATCGTTCCAGCCAAATCCAAATACATTCACTTCAACGGGTGGTTTATTTGTTTCTACGGTCATTGAAAAATCTCTCTCAGACGGCGCCCAGGGACTGTCTAATTTTAGCGCATCCATCAAAGATCCGTTGGGAAAGAGATAATAAGACTGCCCCGGCATGACACAGTACGCCCATCGCCCGGTCCAGTTGCTGATTTTGAAGCTGCTTCCGCTCGAATGGGTGATCTGGTGTCCACTCACAATATTTCCCGGAACAATCACGATCTCTTCTTCCTGTGCCCGGGCAACGCTTTTGATTGGCCGGTCAGCTAAGGGATTACTTTTTTCAACTGCCGGGATATAAGTGGCAATGTACGCATCAATGATTTTTACAAGGATTGAATCCATTTCAGCATCGCCATCAAAGGGATCGGACCAATTCTGAGCCAATTTTTCCTGAAGCAAGTCTTCCAGATCCTCCAATGCCTCCAGATTTTCAAGAACAGACAGTGCCTCTTCCGCGTCATCCGGATCGGAAACACAGATCAGGGGGCTGAGAAACGCCAGGGCCAGGGCTGTTGAATGCACATTCAGAGAAGCCGTGGATCCATTTTGCGCATCTGGCAAAATACCCATCAGTATCGGATAATTGTTCGTATCACAAGCCATGATTAAACCCGCTGTCCCCTGATTGCCCCGGATATCGAATGAGAAATCTTCCGATACGCTCGCTTCATTTTCACCGAGAGCGACGATTAAGTCCTGAGGGGCGATCAATGAATCACCCGGAAATGTCAGTGTTCCATGAATATCCGTGGTTTCCGTCCCCGGATCGGTAACGCTTTCATTTTTTTCACAGGCGATCAGGCATAAAATGATCCATACGCCTATGAAACAGTTGCGGTATTGCATACTCACCCTCCTTTTATTAAATCATGAAGCTACACTCGTCCGATGCCTTTTCAATAAATGTAAAAAAAATATTTTATAAAATAATAAAATATAAAGTTATTAACAGAGATTGTTCATTAAACAGATATTCAATGCAGATCTGGACAGATCCTACAGAACACGGGCAGATTTAAATAATGACAGGATGAAGTAAATCATTTGTGAAATATACACATGCATTCCCAGTGCCGAATCCAGTTTGAATGTGATATTTAACTTCAGCCCGAGCCATGAAAACAGCATGCCCAGCACAAACCAGGAGAGATAATTTCTCACCGGCACTGTTTGACTGGTCCAGTGCCAATAGCCCAGTCCGGGAGCCGCAATTTCCATAATCAGGTCAAAAAATACCATGAATACAGCCGTGATAAAAGGAATCAGAATATTGTGATAATCATTTTTCATTGTTAAACGCAGTGTGATTCTGCAAGCCAGCATATAAGAGGAAAGACAAATCAGCAGCCAGGCAAAGCCAATCGCAATGGGGACCTCAAAAATTTGCGGTTTGAGCACCTGTCCGTATTGATAATGGCCGAAAGGAAAACGGGTATGTACTCCCAGGACCTCCATCCCGAATCCTCCCAGAAAAATCGTGATGCACCATAGAAAATACCGGTTTTTATATACATTGGATAGCGACAGGAAACCCTCATGCACCAGAACAAGGGAAATCCCAATAATCAGGGGTGACGCCAGGATTCGCATGGCCGGCTGAAACCAGTTCAGCATATGCCACAGCCCGCCGAATCCGAACAGGATGTAGAGAAGAAGTATTTTCGGATGTTTTTTTCTCATTCCGATCATTTTGTGTAATTGATAATGCGATCCTTCCATTTCAGTTTTCCATACTTAAAGACACGGATCGAATTCAATCCGATGACAATGGTCAGCAGAATGGCCAGCGGATGCAGAAGAATCGTAATCCATGAATCTTTGTATTTCAATACCAGAATCGAACGTATGGCGATATTCAAAACAACCGCACTGCCAGCGGCTTTTATCCAAAACGGGTGAAACACAAAAACATAGGGGCAGACATACCCGATCAGCATCCAGCCAAGCAGAATACAAAACGGAATCGTCTGATAATCCATCAAACCGAACAAATTTTTTGAAAATCCCTGCCAAATATCGGTCCATTGATGGTACATGTGCCCGTAAACGACTCCGGTTCCCGGGGATGTCAGGACTTTCATGTGGTTTTTTTTGGCAAAGCGGGCCAGCCAGGTATCTTCGACAATTTGATTTTTTGCCGCCTCATGACCGCCCAGTTTTTCATACGCCTCCCGGGTAAAGGCGATCCATTGCCCGTTGGCAGCTGCCAGAGAAGGAAAGGGAAGCAGACAGGTCAGCCACAGCGGCAGATAACAGTAAACCGTCATATACACAGAAGGGATCACCAACTTTTCCGCAAGCGTCAGTGTATGCTGCTGAGGGAATGCTGAAAACATATCCAGATTCAGTTTGCGTATCCATCCCACGGTCTTGATACCGGCGACACGCGTGTATCGATTGTCCGCATCTGTGAAAATTAATATATCGCCTTTCGCCTGCTGGCCCAATTGATGACAGGCCCAGTTTTTTCCGGTCCAGTTTTCGGGCAGCTTTTTCCCCCGGATATACCGGATACGAGAATCAAAGCGTGCAAGAGCTTGAACCCGTTCTGCCGTATCATCCGATGAATGGTCATCGAGAACCAGAATTTCAAAGCGGGGACAGGCCTGATCAAGAAGCGATTCAAGACACGCCTGAATGTTCCGGCCTTCATTGCGGGCGGGAATTAAGAAGGAAACGAGATCCTCTTTATAAGATACAGGACCGTGTTTCAGCATGGGTGCAGTACAGGCGTTGAAAACCGTAATGCAAAGGACGATACCGAGAAGACCCAGTATGCAGTAAATAAAAATGATCAACGAATCAATCCTCCGGGAAGATGACGGGTTTATTCATATTTTCTGATCACCTGGATCTGTTCATTAATTGATTTTTTCCCCTGAAAGAGCAGGCTTCCACGATCTCCCTTGATCATTTTTCTTTCGATCCGGTCTAAAAATATGTTGAATTCAGATTCAAATTCAGACAGTGAAAAATCGTTTTGCGGACCGATGATTTTGAGCGGAGACAATTCCATAAACACTTCCGGCCGCTGCTGCTCGAGAAATTCGATCCGGATGCCCAGAAAACCAAGTTGAATTTCATTTTCAATTCGGTTGAAAATAAATTCAAGACCTCTCCCGAAATGAATCGGCCTGATGTGCCATGGCAGCAATTCGCCCTGCGGGAAAAAGCAAATCATTGCCGGATCCCTCTGCCGGTTCAGCAGATCCGCGGTATATTCGAGGGAGCGTTTGACTTCTTTCGCGCGACCGGGAGCAATCGAATACGCGCCCAGAAACCGGAAGAATCGGTTTGGTTTTAATTGCCGTTCCAGCATCATGAGATAGGTTTTGCGATGCAGACATTTTTTATTGAGCAGATAAATAAAAAATCCGTCCCACCATGAGCTGTGATTCGGCAATACCAATAATGGCTTGAGCGGCTCTGTTTCCGGTATCGGGCCAAGCAGATGGATCGCATAAAAATGATGATTCAACAGTCCATGCAGATACGGATGGAAAATCAGATCCGCCCATTTTTTATGGGACGCTTTAATCATGTTTTTTATTGTTCCAGTTCCATTTTTCCCGGAAATAGTTGGATAGAATAATCCGGGTCTTTTTAACCTGAGTGATATAGACGCGGCCCAGAAAGGGATTGTAATCATTGCTCTCGATTTCATGCAGGATATTTCTGTAAATATCGCTTGCCGAATAAATGGCAAACCGGCAGGACGGGATCAGCATTTCAATGCCCGGATTGGCTTCCTGATAATACCGGTGTGCGCGGTCAACGGAGAATTGAATCAGTTTTTTCAATTCGGGTGTCACATTTTCTTGCAGAATATCCGATTTTGGAACGTTGAATTGTTCCATCTCATCCAGGGGCAGATAAATTCTGCCGTTGTTCTTATCTTCCTGAATATCACGCAGGATATTGGTCAGCTGCATGGCAATGCCCAGTTTGACCGCATAATCGAATGCCTTGTCACTGGTGTATCCGAGCACATGGGTCATCATCAATCCCACCACACCGGCCACCCGGTGGCAAAACAGATAGAGGTCTTGAAAATTCGGATAGTGCTGATGGTCCACATCCATTAAAATGCCTTTGCAAAGTTCGAGGGGGTGCTTTATCGGGATCTGATAGTCTCTGACCGTCTGAATGAAAGAGCAGAGCACCGGATGTTCGGATTCGCCTGAGCGGTAGGCGATCTGTAATTCCTTTTCCAGGCTGTGAATTTCCTGGATGAGCTCCTCTTTAAACCGATTTCTGGGTTTGTCTACCAGATTGTCCATATACCGGCAAAAGCCATATAATGCATAGACCGCTTTGCGTCGGCTGCGTGGCAGCAGAAGTGTGGACATGTAAAAACTTTTGGAGTATATCTGAAGCAGCCGGCGATTGAATTTGTAACAGAGTTCCAGTTGGATATTCATTTAAACAAGGTCCTTTATAATTAATGACTCTGTGGCTTCGGCGGTCAGCAGACAACCGGGCAGTCCCGCGCCGGGATGGGTGCTGGCCCCCACCAGGTAGAGATTCGGGATGTCTTCACTGCGATTATGCGGCCTGAAATACGCGGTTTGAGAAAGCCGGGGTTCGACCCCCCAGGCGCTTCCGTAAACCGCGTTTTGTTTCGACTGAAAATCCAGGGGGGTGAAAATTTCGAGCACTTCGATAGCGGTTTGTAATCCTTCAAGTCCGAAATTGTGTTCCAGAAAGTTTAATATCTTTTTTGCATAATCCTGTTTGATCAGTTTCCAATCCAGATTTGCCAGAAGATTCGTGACCGGGACGAGCACGTACATGCTTTCGCAGTTTTCCGGGGCCATGGCTGGCTCGGTTCGAGATGGCACATGCAGATACATGGAAAAATCATCGGGCAAAACATGGCGGTCGAAAATATCCCGAATAAGCGGTTTGTAGCGGGGTGAGAGAATCAGGGTGTGATGAAGCAGCTGCGGATATTTTTTACGAACCCCGATATAGATCAGGAAAGCGCTCATGGAATACCGGATCCGTTTAAGTCTGCGATCGGTCCACTTTTTTCTGTGCCGGGATGCGATTAAATCCCGGTAGGTGTGAATGAAATCCGCATTGGATACGACTGCATCCGCCTCATGAACATCAGTGCCTGTCCGGATCCCAACGGCCTTTTTATCTTGAATCACAATTTCAGAGACTTCCGCCTCCAGCATGAATTTTCCGCCGGCTTTCTGAAAGGCATTGCCCATGGCCCGAATCAGAGAATACATACCGCCTTTGCTGTACCAGACACCTCCTGTTTTCTCGAGATAAGGAATCATTTCATAGATGGCCGGTGCCCTGAATGGATTGCCGCCGATAAACAGCGGGTGAAAACTGAAGGTAAAACGATTCCGGGGATCCCTGAAATACCGGCAGGCAAACTGGTAAGTGGACAGCATGGCCCTCATGCCCACGGCACGCGGGGCGAATTTCAGCATGCTCCAGGGGGTGAGAAAGGGCTGTGATCCTTCCCCGCGGACAATGACCACATCATGTATTTTTTTGGATGCTTGAATAAATTCAGAATAATTTTTCGCATCCTTCGGATTGAAGGATGCGATTTGTTCCCTCATTTTATCCGAATCATCCGTATAATCCAGAAAGCTTTTATCGTGAAAATAGATCCGGTAAAATGGATTGAGCTTTATCAGTTTAACATCATCATAAAGGCGATGTCCCGCGCATTGAAAGAGACGGTCGAGAATATCAGTGGCTGTAATCAATGAAGGGCCCATATCGAAGGTGTATCCGTTTTTTTTCAGAGGATAAGCGTGCCCGCCAATTTTATCATTCTTTTCATAGATGGTCACCTGAAATCCCCGGGCCTGTAAACGTATACCCAGTGCCAGTCCGCCGATTCCGGAACCAATGATCGCAATTTTTTTCACTTCTAACTCTCCTGTTCAGTGTGCATTGTCTGTTGTTTCAGCGGCTTTCAAATTCGTTGATCAACTCAGCGGCGATTTTCCCTGACAGCATGCACATGGGCACACCTCCGCCCGGATGCGTGGATCCACCTGCAAAATAAAGTCCGCGAAGCTGCCGGCTGCGGTTGGGCGGCCTTTTAAATGCGGAATTCAGGGTATTGGATGAAATACCGTAAATGCTGCCGCGATTGCTGCGAAAGCGGAGCGCGATATCCCCGGGTGTGATGGTTTTTTCAATACGAATCTGTTTTTCAATGTCCAGTCCGCAGGTTTTCAGTTTTTGCAGAACTGCCTGGCGGATCAGAGCCGTCTGACCGGCCTTCCAGGATTGATCCCCGATTAAATACGGCATATTGATCAGGACGAACCAGTTTTCACACCCTTCGGGCGCATGTCCGGTATCCGATTTTGATGAAATTGATACATAGACAGTCGGATCCTCCGATGGAATCAGGTCTTGAAATATCCGGGCGAACTCTTTTTGATAATCCTGTGAGAAGAATATATTATGCTGCCCGAGATGCGGATGTATTCCATGAATCCCCCAAAAGAAAATCAATCCGGAGAGGGAAGGTTCAAGCCGGCTCAGCCGCTTTGATGTTTTATGAAATCCGTCGATCAAATCGTGGTGGCTCGTCACAACATCCGCATTGCAGAGCACCGCATCCGCATCGATTTTTTCTCCATGAATACGGACACCTTTAATCCGGTGGTTATCATGACAGATACTTTCGACTTCGGTCCCGGTACGGATTTTGACATTCAATGCTTTCGCGGCTTTCTGCATTGCTTCGACGAGTGTGTACAATCCTCCTTGAATATAATAACCGCCGAGTCCGAGTTCAACATAGGGAATCACGTTTAATGTCGCGGGCGCGTGATAGGGATTCGATCCATTGTAGGTCGGATACCGGTCAAATAATTGAACGAGCCGGGGATCCCGGAAGTGCCTTTTTACGGATTGATGCACCGTACGGAAAGGATCGATTTGATGCAGTGTCAGCAGGGTTTGGAAAACCTGCCACTTGAGAAGTTTTCTGATTTCATGAACCGGTGAATAAATAAAGACCGGAGCGGTTTTATTGTAAATACGTTCGGCGTAATGCATGAAACGTTGATAATTGACCATGTCTTTCGGAAACCGTTTCATCAGGTTACGCAGCATTATTTTTTGATTGGCACTGGCATCGAACGGTTCCGAATCGCTATAAAAATACCGGCAGACCGGTTCGACGGGTATTATTTGCAGCATGTCCGCAACATTGAAACCGGCAAATTGAAACAGCTCTTCGACCACATAGGGCATGGTGAGCAGTGTGGGCCCCGTATCAAAGGTGAATCCTTCCCTGCGGATCCGGCCCATTTTTCCGCCAAGTGTTTCATTTTTTTCATACAGATGCACATCATATCCCAGGCGCGCCAGCCGGATCGCGCCGCTCAGTCCTCCGAGTCCCCCTCCGACAATGATGATTTTTTTAGGCATTTGACCACCCTTTGAATTTTTCAAAACCGATGGTACACAATAAAATGAGTGCATATCCGTATACGAAATCTTCAACCGGTATGGTCCATATCCGGATATTTAAAATATAACGACTGTCGTAAAGGACCACCGGCCGTGCCGTTAAATACCCGTTGAAAATAAAAATGAGACCGGTTAATATAATGAAAAATATAAGCGTCCTTTTTTGCGAGAGGACATATGTTTTCAGCAGCCTGTCCATGCTTATTGTCAATGCAAGCGCGAAACAGACAATGGAAGTATAGGGTTTATCCCACAGTATGAATAATAGCCCTGATAAAAATCCGATTCCAGCGAACAGCCATAAATATCGGCGATTATTCATCCAGATGATCTTTCGATGGGTAACAATAATCTGCCAGATGAACATGCATGCGAAAGGCACCGAGATGAAAAAGAGGAGCTCGCCCGCAGGCAATCCCAAGAAACGGAACGGGAGGGTGAATTTTTCATTGAAGTGCCAGTGGAGACCGCTGACTGCCGCATCCCAGAGAAGAAAAGGAATCATGACCAGCCCGATACTCGACAGGGCTTTTGGCCAGTATCGGACATACCGGACCGTTTGATCGAAACTTAACAGCAGTGGCCCGATAATAATCAATAAATTCAACAATAGATATTCAATCCTCATTTTTGCGGATCCGGTTTTGTACCTGTTTTATCCTCTGTAATTCTTCAGCGGTCAATTCAGCGTTTTCTATCAGAAAATCCGTCACATTTATGATGAGACCGGCATCATAGTGATCGGCTTCGGTGTATAATTTAAGGACAATGTGCCTGAAATCCTCATGCGCCGTTTTTTTTCTGTCGAAAAAAAACGGCAGGTAAAAGCATGTCATGCCACGGATGAACCGGGCTTCGATATTGCCGGGGCTTTTTCGGATGCCCTGATCCATGAGTTCAAGGCCCTGGAGCACACGCCGGTATTTTGCGATGGGTAAAAATGCGAATTTTCCTTTCAGCGCCGTAAGCGCACCGATATACGTTAAGGCCATCCCTTCATACGCTTCGTTTTTTTTAATTTTTTCAAAAAGCCGGATGGCTTTTTCCAGTGAATCCTTGTGTGCCACGCTCTGGTAAAAAAGCTGCCGCGCCCGATCCATCGGCAGAGTGTCCGAGGCGGTCAACGAATCCATTCCTCCTTGTGCCAGCATCCATACGAAGACGGATAGAAACAGGTTGTATGCCCAATGATTCGTTATAAAGAATATTTTCATCTTACCGCTCAATTTGTGTGCTGAAAAAATATTAAAAATGAAATCACCATCCTGTTGAAATTCTTCGGATGAACTCTGTCTAAAGGAACAATGAGCGCCATAGGGCTATCCGGCTTTGACAATTGCCCGGGCGACCAGCCTGGTCGCCCTACAGTGATTCAATTTGGCGGATATATTGATCCGCATCGAATTTTGAGCGGCAGCCCCGTTCGCTCATATATCGCACCTTGCCGAATACGGGCCGCTCAAACCAGGCGCGGTCGTGTACCCCCCCGATGGCCCAGGCAATGCCGGTGTAACCGTTGGGATCTCTTCCATCCAGTTCATATTTATCGTTCAGGGCGATGGCCGTTTCCATGGCTGCCTCCACCGAAGGGGTCCATTCCAGGATTTTTTTCGCCCAGTACATGCGCATATATCCGTGCATTTTGCCTTTTTTGACCATTTCCATCTGTGCGGCGTTCCAGAGCGGATCATGGGTATCCGCATTTTCGAATTGTTCCCACTGATATAAGTACTCACGCGGATCGGACCGGTGTGCATTCAGCGTCTTTCGGGCCCATTGAGGAAAACCGTTAAATGAATCATAATTTTCGTTGTAGCAGCAGAAATTGTCAGAAAGTTCCCGCCGGACGATCAGTTCCTCTAAAAATGATTCTTTGGAAGCGTCGCTCACATCGGTTTCCATGACTTCAATGGCGATTTTCTGAGCCGATATCTGTCCGAAATGCAGATACGTGGACAGACCGGAGATTCCGTCTTTTGTCGGATCATTTCGGTCCCGGGAATAGTGATCCAGCTTTTCCCGTATGAATCGCTTCAATGTGCTCAAGGCCTGCTTTTCTCCGGATTTAAAGAAAGAGGTCTGTCGGCCGGTTTTACTCACTTTCAGATCCGGCGAGTTGATCTCCAAAGGGATTTGTTTTACACTGTTGTCCTCTGCAGAAAACGGATGCGGCTTTAATTCCGGAAAAGGCTCTAAAAATTCATACAGCTTCCTGTGTATTTTCGGACGGAGGGTATAGGCTGCATATTCCTGTTTTTCAGAGGCTATCCGGCAGGGGATGATATTATGCGTATCCACTTCGGCCACCGGGATATTGAGCTTCCGGCAAACCCCGGATTTCCATTGGCGTTTGATTCTCAGCGGATCGAAATCCGTGGCCATAAGACCCGCCCGGATCCGGTTTAAAAATAGGGGTACCTCGTTTTCCGGTTCTCCCTTCAGCCAGTGAAAGGGGATATGCAGCCGATTCAGATCCCGATCCACCAGTCTGAGCCCTTCGGTCATGAATGCGTATTGTTGTTTTCGGGCGCCCAGGAACCTGGGTACCAGGCAGAATATCACCCTCAGCGGCACCTGGTATTCCAGGGCCTTTTTCTGTGCATAGAGCAGTGCCCAGTTATCCCGGACTCGCTGGTCGCGGCTCATCCAGTATACCACGGGACCGGATTGATATTCCACCTGATTCAGGTGGTGAATCCTGCCGGTATTCACCATTCAGCATCCTGAAAATTTTATTATGTCAGACCCGTCCATCGTTTGCTTTTTTTCCACAACATGGAGGCGTAAGCGTCCAGAGGCTGTTTCGGATGGAAAGGGACGATTTTTTTACGCTTAAAGAATTGACCGGTGATTTTATCCACTTCGGAGGAGGAGGCCAGATAAACACCGGTGTCGCAGCGCTCTGAAAAAAAGACCTGGGCCAGGTTGACCGGTATTCGGAGAATCCAGGGAAAATGCCGGGTCAGATTCGTTTTTACCAGTCCGGGATGAAATGTATTTGAGGTGACACCGGAGCCCTTGAGACGTTTAGCCAACTCATAAGAAAACGCGACTTTTGCCAGAGCTGCCAGATAGGTGGCCCTGAACGGATTCACCGGTTTTTTCGGAAGCATGTCATCCATATCGATTTTTCCATATTTGAGTATCGACGGGCTTCCGGATACGGTAAGTATGCGTGAGGGAGCGCTCGATTTTAACAGATCCAGCAGAGAATAAGTCAGCGCGAAATGCGAAAGATAATTCACTGCGAATATTTTTTCCATACCGATTGCCGTAAATTCAGTGTGACGGGGAAATACGGCCGCATTATTCGACAATACATGAAGCGCGCCAAATTCGCGAGTGAATCGTTCGGCAAACGGCAGAAAATGGTCCGGTTTTTCGAGATCCAGAACCCGATAGAAAAGCTGTGTGTTTCCCGTTTTTCTTTGGATGCTGCTTACTGCCGCAGCACCCCGCTCTTCACTTTTCGATAAAATAATGACGACAGCACCGAGTTCCGCCAATCCAGCGGCAATGGCTCTGCCGACACCGGATGTGCCTCCGGTGATGAGGCATATGCGGTTTTTCATCCTATTTTTTTTAGATATGCTGTTTTCCTTCGTAATTAATGACAGTTCCATTAATAAACAACGGATGTCGGCTTTAATCCATCCTGAGGAATTATTTTAAGCCGAGTCTCTGACCTTGCTCCAGCAACCGGATTGATTCTTTAATCCTCTGTTTTTTTGTCTCCGGTTTTTTTGCGACATTGATCCAGACAAGATACTGCTTTTGATAACTTGGCGGCAACTGTTCAAATGAGTTTTTCGCTTTATTGTTATTTTCCAAAGCTTCTTTAAATGCTGCGGGCATCTCCAGCGGCAGCTTCGGTTTTACCGCCGGATGATCCCATTTCCCTGAGGCCTTTGCGGCCCCTATCTTCTTGAATCCGTACTCGGTCATCAGACCTTCCCGGATCATCCTCTCAGCGCGGTCCTTGTTTGTCGGTGACCACCGGCTGCGTTCTTTTCTCGAAGTAAATTTCCTGATATATTTATCATTATCCAGCTTCTTGATGATGCTGTCGATCCAGCCATAACAAAGCGCATCTTCCACAGAAGCATGATATTCAAGCGTTGGCTTTCCGGTATGCTTCTTATAGTAAACCAGCCAGACTTCCGTTTCTTTGTCATGATTGGCAGAAAGCCAGGCTCTCCACTCATTCCGTTCTTTTACTTCCAATATTTTCATTATTCTGTCATCTTATATACGTCATTTTTTTTCAGAGACGTCTGTTTTCATGTTGCAATATCGCGCCAGTACAAACAGATAATCGGAGAGACGGTTGATAAAAGGCAATATTCCCGAATATGGATTTCGGTTGTCTCTGCCGGCAATCCAACCGACGATGCGTCGTTCGGCACGTCGGCAGATGGTGCGGGCGAGATGGGCCCGGCATGCGGATTCATGACCACCGGGCAGAATAAATTCATGACAGGGCGGCAGTTCGGCCTGCATCCGATCAATTTTTTCTTCGAGATTCCTGGTATATTGCCCTGTCTCGAGATTTTCAGGCATTGGATCGGTTGGATATGGAACAGAAGCCAGTTGAGCGCCAATCTTTATCAGGCATTTTTGAATTATCTGCAAATCCGTTGTGATTTTCGGTAATGAATCCGGCAAGGCCGATATGATCAATCCAAGGGCCGTGTTCAGCTCATCCAGATCCCCGCACATTTTCAACAGAGGATGGTCTTTCGTCACACGCTCTCCACTGCCCAGACGGGTTTCTCCCTGATCCCCCTTTTTAGTATAAATTTTCATTGTATTACTTCATCTTTGATTTTCAATAAATAATGAAACGCAGCATCATGGTCGTTCGGGATGTGGCCCTCGAAAATCGCTTCTTCGATCTTTTTTTTCAATTGCCCCACCATGGGACCAGGATCGAGGCGGCAGATTTTCATAATCTCATCTCCGCGAACCGGAGATTGAAAGGCCCGCATTCGATCCTTTTCTTCCACTTCTGCCATCCGCCGGGTCACATAGTCAAAATTGGCCAGATGCTTTTTCACCCGGTTGGGATTCCCGGAAGTAATGTCTGCACGGCACAGCGTCATTAAATCTTCAATATCCTCCCCGGCCTGAACCAGAAGACGGCGGATCGCGGAATCGGTAACGTCTTCTCCAATCAACTGAATGGGACGCATATGGAGCCCGGTTAACTTCCGGCTGTATTTCAGGTATAAGTTGGAAAGCTTGAGCCGGGGTACAATTTGTTTCAGCATATGCCTTCCCACGATTTCATGTCCGTGGAATGTCCAGCCTTCACCTTTGATAAACCGTTTCACCCGCGGCTTTCCGATGTCATGCATCAGGGCAGTGAATCGCAAAAGCGGATTGTCCGTATATTTGGCAATATTATCCACCACTTTCATTGTATGTTCGAAAACGTCTTTATGATGATGATCGCCACGCTGTTCGACACCGGTCAAACACGCAAGCTCCGGAATAATAATACCCAGAATGCCTGTTTCGAGAAGAATATGAAATCCCATCGAAGGTCGATCATGAGACAGAATTTTTAATAATTCATCGGTGATGCGTTCCTGCGAGACAATGTTTAAACGCTCTTTTTGAGACCGCATGGCGTTGAGCACATCATCATCGATCGCAAAAAGAAGCTGACCGGCAAAGCGTGCAGCCCGCATCATGCGCAGCGGATCTTCGGAGAATGTGGATTCCGCTTTCAAAGGAGTTCGAATTATTTTTTTGTCCAGATCTTTCAGACCGTTGAACGGGTCGATAATGGATCCGATATTTTTTTGGTCCAGATGCATGGCCATGGCATTGATTGTAAAATCACGACGGGTTAAATCTTCTTCAAGGCTGGTTTTTTTAATGTCAGGTTTTCTGGAGTCATTACGGTATGATTCTTTACGGGCGCTGACAAATTCAAGTTTGAAATGTTCAACAGTAAAAGAGGCGGTTCCAAATTTCGAGTATACGACAAAGCTGCGCCCATGCAGGGCCTCTTTCAGTTTCCGGGCAAATGAAGGTCCGTCTCCCACGACTACAAAATCAATTTCGCGAATCGGATGGTTTAACAGTGTGTCACGTACAAATCCGCCAACCGCATATACAGGTGTGTCCGTTTCCATTCCAATCCTGCCAATCGTATGAAGCAGAGATTTTGTATTCTTGGGTAGTCTTATATTCTGCATGTTGTTATCACGTATCAAAACTGGTTATTCTGAATTGGATTCCGATAAATCAGGTTTGTCGGATTCAGTTCATTCATAGAATAAAAAAACAGATCAACCTCAGAATTTTATCATTGATCTAACATATAATATAAAAAAATGGTTCAGAAAACAAAGGGAATGTTCTGTGGATCCTTTTCTGAAAAAATAAATCTGTTTTGAATTGGATCCGGAGACAGGGTGGAATTCGAATTATTCTGTTGCTTTCTATATTCAGAACTGATAATTTAAAGGTCATGGGAGAAAAGAACAGATGAACCGGAATAGCCGCTCATTGACGTATATCCGTATTTATGAAGTTGTTCGCAGGATACCCCGGGGGTGTGTGGCAACCTACGGCCAGATTGCCCGGCTGGCCGGCATGCCGGGTCAGGCGCGGCTGGTGGGTTATGCACTCCATTCGCTTTCGGAAACAACGGATTTGCCCTGGCATCGGGTGATCAATGCCGGAGGAAAAATCAGCCGCTTACCGGATCCTGATACCACTCTCACACAGCGTTTTCTTCTGGAATCCGAAGGCATTACGTTTAATGATAAAGCGCAGGTTAATCTGGAACAATACGGATGGAAGGAGGCGTGTGCTGACCGTACCTGAAAGTTATGCATCTAATGCATTCAATCAGCCGGAAGCGGTGCAATCCTGTGAATCGGAACAGATTGAAATCAAAGGGGATGATTTGATGATGCTTCATTAACCAATAAATAACTTGAGTTATTACCGTTTACCCTGTATATTAACAATAGGGCGAATCTTTTTAATAAGGGAAAAAA
>Ga0272441_10007057_pt1 | contig 18442 bp, 16 predicted proteins | sample SSMProp6N_FD_193582 | JGI IMG/M metagenome (GOLD analysis project Ga0272441, IMG submission 193582) | Marine sediment archaeal communities from Little Sippewissett salt marsh, Falmouth, MA, United States - SSM-Prop-6N | ecosystem: Environmental > Aquatic > Marine > Wetlands > Sediment ... | reverse complement strand
GAACGGCGATCACCCCGGTACCCTGTATTTATGGAAAGAGACATTCAACACGACAAGCGGGAAAGGCGTCTTCTTCCCGGCAGACTATAATCTGCCGGAAGAGTTGCCTGACAAGGAATACCCCTTCGTTTTCAGTACCGTGAAGGAATTGTGTCACCTCCATACCGGTTCGTATACCAGATATTCACAGGCATTGGCTGAATTGTCCCCTGATGACTTATTAGGAGTGAACCCTTCGGATGCAGAAACGCTGGGAATTACGGACGGAGATGCGGTGAAAGTACGTTCACGGAGGGGTGAAATTATAATTGGGATTAAGGTTTCAGATCGTATCCCTGAAGGGACCGTCTTTTCAACATTTCACTCCAGCAACGTTGCTGTAAATGTCCTGACGATTGATGCCCTTGATAAACTTGCAAAGACCCCTGAATTAAAAATCTGTGCGGTTGCAATTGAACCTGTCTGACGGTGAATGCAACGCGACCCCCGGCATGGCCGGGGGTCGCGTGGGTGCAGCCTTTCGAAAATCATGCTCCTTTTCTTCGAATGAAACTGCGCGGTGCGACCACGGTATTGACAGACGAGGCTGTGGAGCACTATGACAACAGCGGGTATACCGGTTGTCCCGAAAAATAATGTTGATTTCTCGATGTGTTTAGTATAAAAGACACGCTTTACCGCATGGCGCGAGACTCCTTGCTCGAATATTGTGTTCGGGCTAAAAAGCCGAGAGGAGGTTATATAGTGAAGAGATACGAAACAATACTCATAGTCCTCGCCGATTTACCATCCGAAGAACTCCAGGGATTAACAGACCGATACTTAGAGCTCATTGCCTCGTTACATGGTGTGGTGGTCAAGGTCGATAACTGGGGAAAACGTAAACTTGCATACAGCATAAAAAAGCGAGAGCACGGACACTATCTTCTTATTGATCATGTCGCCGATCATGCACTGATCACCGAGTTCGAGAGACTCCTCAAATATGATGAGAGCGTTTTGAGGTATCAAACGGTTAAAACCAGTGATAAGGTGGATATGGAAGCGATAGAACAGGAAATAGCTGCTGCGAAAGAAAAAGAGCAAAAGGCTATGGCTGAGGTTTCATCCGAGGAGGAAAAACCCCAGGAGCAGGTAAGTGAGCAAGGAGAACAGGAGGCCGCCCCTGCTGCAGAGGAATCTCAGGATGAGGTGAAAGAGGAGATATCGGAAGAGAAGGTATCGGAAGATGAAGGAGAAAAGGGGGTAGAGGAATAGAAAATGACCGTGAATACTACGACGACAAACCAGCAAGTACCCAGACAAACCCCGCAAGGCAACACTCCGCAAGGACGCGCTCCGCAGGGACGCGCGCCACAGAGCCGTGGTCCGCAGGGACGCGGTCCGCAGGGACGCGGTCCGCAGGGACGCGGTCCGCAAGGTCGTGGTCCGCAGGGCCGTGGTCCACGAACCCGTCGCTTTTTCACAAGAAGAAAGGTATGCAGATTCTGTGTAGATTCAGGGTTGAAAATCGATTACAAGAGGCCCGAAATTCTTCGTAATTACCTGACGGAACGGGGGAAGATCGTGCCGCGGCGAATTTCAGGAACGTGTGCGAAACATCAGAGGGAAGTGACACGGGCAATAAAGAGAGCTCGGAACATAGCACTGCTTCCGTATGTAATATCAGACAGTTAGCGTCATCCGCGACGACATGAAATCTTTACGGGTGGGACGACACTTTGAAAGAAGCAGGGGGTGGTATACTCAATAGGGATCTTGTCTTCGGCATTGTCATTTCGTCAGCTGTTTTTCTCGTGGCCGGTACGATAAACATATTCGGTTCGATTGGGGCAATGCTGGCGCCACTGCCTATCCTCTATTATTACTCGAAACTCGGCAGGTTGCACGGTGTGATCATATTTGCGGCGTCTCTTGCCGTGGTAATGATCGCCTTCAGATTGCTTCACATTCAAACCGTAGCGCTCAGTCTCCTCTTTCTCGGTTCTTTAGGCCCTATCCTGTCGGAGCTCCTGAGAAGAAACTATTCGATTGAGTTTACGATGTTGTCCGCCGTTGGGGCTTTTCTGTTGGTCGGAGTCATCGTGCTTCTGTATTTGAGCGTGCATTTTTCCCAAACGCCGCTTTTTTTAATTGAATCATATGTCGCCGGGGTAGTTGACGATAATATCAGAATGTACTCTCAGTTGGGCGGATCTCCGGACCAGGTGGGACTTCTCACAGACAATGCGCACGGTATAACGAGATTTCTCGTTGGAATCTTTCCGGCAATGGTGCTGGTGAGTACCGCCATTTTGGTGTGGCTAAACATTCTGCTGGGAAAGATACTCTTTCAAAGAAGCGGAATGTGGTACCCCGACTTCGGTGACCTTTCTCGCTGGAGACTTCCCTACCGGTATGTATGGTCAATAATCGTTTCGGGAGGATTGATACTGCTTCCTCTTGGCGGTGCAAGGATACTGGGTGTCAATATACTCATTGTCATATTGTTTTTTTATTTACTTCAAGGGTTCTCTATACTACACTTCTTCTTCAATAAGAAAAGGATACCGATATTTCTGAGAGCCGCAGGTTATTTTCTCATTATTGCGCAGCAGTTCTTGATGTTACTGGTCGTGGTCCTCGGCATAATTGATGTGTGGGTGGACTTCAGAAAACTGGAAAAGAAAGAATAACATTCCGGGTTTCACGTTTCGAGTATGATTACCGTTGCTGTTGTCAGGACTGTGGAATTATTGACGGTAGTGCAGGAACGTTCGCGTGAGAGTTGGTCACAGGGGTGATAAACCTTATGTAGCTCGGAACTCGAAACGAGAAACTTTGATTGGAGTATGTACTATGAAAGTTATTTTGAAGGAAAACGTGGAATCTCTCGGTAAAGTGGGAGATATGGTAAAGGTGTCCGATGGGTATGCGAGAAACTATCTCATTCCCAAAGGATTGGCTCTTGAGGCGAGTACGCGAAATATCAAACTCCTGGATCATGAAAAGAGGACAATAGAGCAGCGAGCGGTAAAACTGAGGAAGTCAGCCGAACTGATGCAGGAGAAGCTCGAGGGGGTTACCTGCACGATTGCCAGAAAGGAGGGGGACCAGGGCAAATTGTTCGGCTCCGTGACGTCAAAGGATATTCAGAAGGCCCTTACCGAACAGGGAATAGATATCGATAAAAAGAATATCAGCCTTTCGGAACCGCTCAAGGGTATTGGAGAATATCAGGTTACGATAAAAATACATCACGGAGTTACCGCTGACATCACGGTTGTTGTTGCCAGTGAAGCGTAACGCTCTGCAGATACATACACCCCTGAGGGCAGACGAGAGTCAATCCACTGTGTATGAGCCTTTTCGAGAATGTTCATGCAGGTAATTACCTGTATTGCCTCAATCGATTGAAAGATTTTATGATGTCAAAACATCTATTACAGGAGAGTATGTAATGAAGAATATCGATTATTCGTTACATAGGGTACCACCCCAGAATCTCGAGGCGGAACAATCGGTTCTTGGCGGAATTCTGCTCGATAATCATGCAATAAACACGGTTCTGGAGATTCTCGAAAGCCATGATTTCTACAGCGAGGGGCACAGAAAAATTTTTTCCGGCATCCTTGAACTTTCAGAAAGAAACGAACCGAGTGATCTCATTACTCTGAGTAATTATTTGCGAGACAGGGGTGATATCAATGTTGTGGGCGGCGTTTCTTATCTGGCCGCATTGGTAGATAACGTTCCCTCGGCCGCAAATATTTCCTATTATTCAAAAATTGTGAAAGAAAAGGCCGTTCTCCGTAAGTTGATAGGGGCCTCAACGGAAATCCTCACACAGAGCTATGATGCGACACATGATGTGGAAAGCGTGCTCGATGCGGCAGAGCATGCGATTTTTGAGATATCGCAAAATAAGATTAATCCCGCTTTTTATACCCTGAAAGAACTCATCAAAGACAGCTTCAAGTCTATTGAACAGCTGTACGAAAAGAAGGCACTCATTACGGGAGTTTCCACCGGGTTCGATGACCTTGATCAGAAAACGTCGGGACTTCAGAATGCCGATCTCATCATCGTTGCAGGACGCCCGAGCATGGGAAAAACAGCTCTTGCCATCAATATGGCGCAGAACGCGGCCATTGATATGGGCATTCCTGTGGCCATATTTTCGCTTGAAATGTCAAAGGAACAGCTTACGTTGCGGATGCTTTCATCGGAGGCAAAAGTTGACTCTCAGAGATTGCGAAAAGGTTTTTTGGGAGAGACTGACTGGCCGAAGTTGACCACCGCCGCCGGAAAACTGTCGGAAGCCGCCATCTTTATCGACGACACCGCCGCAATCACCGTTCTTGAAATGAAGGCAAAGGCGCGGAGATTGAAAGCTGAACGCGGCCTGGGACTCATCGTCCTGGATTATCTTCAGCTAATGAGGGGAAGAGACTCTTCCCAGCCCCGGGAACAGGAAATATCTGAGATAAGTCGTTCTCTGAAGGCCCTTGCCAAGGAGCTCGATGTTCCTGTTGTCGCCCTCTCGCAGTTGAACAGGCAGGTTGAAGCCCGAAGCGACAAACGACCTCAGATGGCTGACCTCAGAGAATCGGGAGCTATTGAACAGGACGCCGATGTAATTTTATTTATTTACCGCGACGAGGTCTACAACAGGTCAGAAGACAATCCGGAAAAAAATATCGCTGAGATCATTATCGGAAAACAGCGCAATGGCCCAACGGGCATGGTACGGCTCTATTTTCATAAGGACTATACGCGGTTTGAGGATCTTGCCGGGGGAAGGGATTTTTATTGACTTTTTCCGCCTTCCAGGAGTTTCGGTTCGCTTCCCGTGTACGGGATGAGTGCCCTGAGTTTTTTTAACGCTTCCTTTTCAATCTGTCTGGCGCGTTCCCGCGTGATATCAAATCTGTTCCCGATTTCCTGAAGAGTTTCGGGTTTTTCTGCCATGATACGGTGCTTAATGATGTAGCCCTCTCTTTCATTCAGATTTGCGAGGGCACCTGCTATGTGCCGCTTGACAAGGGTTGATTCCTCTTTCTTGATAAGGAGAGCTTCCTGGCTTTCCCCTTCATCGACAAGCTGGTTGATAAACATTGAGCTGCCGTCTTCGTCAATTGTCGCATCAAGAGAGACGTCTCTATGGCTCAAGCGTCGGTCCATATCTTCAATGTCGCTTTCGCGAACGTTGAGCATATCGGCTATTTCCTTAAATTCCGGTTTTTCCTGTGAGAGTCCGGTAAGTTTTCTCTTCATCTGACCCAGTTTGAAGAAGAGTTTCCTCTGTGTTTGCGTGGTGCCGATCTTGACAAGGCTCCATGACTTTATGACAAAGTTCTGCATGTAGGCCCGTATCCACCAGACGGCATATGAAATAAGTCGATACCCTTTATAAGGATCAAATTTTTTCACGGCGTGCATCAGACCGATATTCCCTTCCTGTATAAGGTCGGTGAGCTTCACGCTGTAATTTCTATATTCGTAGGCGATCTTGACGACAAATCTCAGATTGGCGGTGACGAGTTTCTGTGCCGCCTCCATGTCGCTATTCTTTTTAAGCTTGACCGCCAATCTGAATTCTTCATCAGCCGTAAGGATAGGAAAACGACTGATGTCGGCAATGTAGAGGTCGAGGGTATCGGTAACCGCCGGAAGATTCATTCCCTTTTCCTTCTGATTATTTTTCTTTACCATAACTATCTATTATACGTATAATAGTATTCTGCGGTCAAGTCTTACTTTACATGAGTGTATACCCGCGACAGGGTTAACTGCAAAATCTCATTGCGGATGCCTTGACATACCTGTATGACATGGTTAAATTTAGAAAGTATTTAATAGAAGGCGAGAATTACAGGGTTTTTCATGCATTAACAAGAAATGCGTGAGCGGGGTTATCGTTCATTACATCGGTTATTCATTACACAAGGAGTGAATCGTGGGTTCGATCAACGAGTTGGTTATGGAGTTTGCGTACAAATTAGCCCGTGAGGTCAATGCAAAAGCAATATTGATTTATAGTGAAGTTGCGCAGGATATGACCTGGAAAAACGACGATCCGTCGTATTGCGAAGTGATGTTGATTACAAGGGGAAAAGACACGGTGCCCGAAAAGATACAATACGTGGAAAAAGTGATCAATATTCCCAATGTGAGCCTGACGCGGATGAGTCAGGTAAAACTTGCCATAACAAAGGGAATTTCGACGGGATATTTTGAAAGTGGTGACAAGATTGTCTGCCTCACCGGGGTTCGTAAGTTCGGGTATGTTGACAGCATTTTAATCATCGATGTGGGGAAAGAGTTTGAATTTCTCGAGCCTGATGAGAGTTTTGATATGCTGGCGGATATCTACCCCGAGGTGTTTGAGACGGTACTCAATATTTCGATAGAGCTTGCAGCCCAGGGGAGAGAAGGGCGATCCGTGGGTACGATGTTTATCCTCGGTGATGACGAGAAAGTGATGCAGCTTTCAAGGCAGATGATCATTAACCCGTTTAAGGGGTACGAGGAAGAGAAACGAAATATTCTTGATCATACGTTGAAAGATACGATCAAAGAGTTCTCGGCGCTTGATGGGGCGTTCGTCATTCGGGGTGACGGAGTGCTTCTCAGTGCGGGGAGACATCTCAGCGCGGCGTTCGAAGGGAAAGACTTCCCGAAGGGGCTCGGAAGCAGGCATATCGCGGCAGCGGGTATAACGAGCATGACAAATTCGATTGCGATTGTCGTGTCTGAGTCTTCCGGAACCGTGAGGATATTTAAGAACGGCAAGATATTTGTCGATATAGAAAAAGCAATTGAATATGAAAAATGATGCGGCATGATTGTGAAGCGACGGAGAAGGTACGGTTTCACCGTCTGAAAGTTGTTAATATAAATACATATAAGGGATGGAACGATGAGGTTCGATAAATTTACCTTGAAACTCCAGGAAGTGTTTCAGGAAAGCGACGGCATGGCGGGGACATATGGCCACCAGGCGATTGATGTGGAACATGTACTTCTGGCTCTAGTCAGGCAGTGTGAAGGTATTGTGCCCGAGATGCTGAAAAAGCTCGGTGCCGACCCGCGCCGTGTTGAAAGTGAAGTGGAAAATTACCTGCGGGGACTTCCTCACGTATCAGGGGGAGGCGCCTCTCAGAGATATATTTCGCCGCGTCTGAAGATGGTAATGGATGAGGCTTTTGCAGAGGCGGAGAGACTGAAAGACGACTATGTAAGCGTTGAGCATGTACTGATTGCTGTCGCCGGTGAAAAGGAAGGACAGGCAGGGGACATTCTCCGGCGTCACGGAGTGACGAAGGACACTATTTTCAAGATCCTCGTCGATATCAGGGGAGATCAGCGGATTACCGATCCGAATCCGGAAGACAAGTATCAGGCCCTGAAGCGATTTGCGAGAGATTTTACCGAACTTGCGCAGAAAGATGCCTTTGACCCGGTGATCGGACGAGATGAGGAAATTCGGCGGATTATGCAGGTACTCTCCAGAAGGACAAAGAATAATCCGGTGCTGATCGGTGAGCCCGGAGTCGGCAAGACAGCGATAGCTGAGGGGCTTGCGCAGCGAATTGTCCAGGGAGACGTGCCGGAAAGCCTGAAGAAAAAGCGAGTCGTTGGTCTCGATATGGGATCGCTGGTTGCCGGCGCCAAGTACCGGGGTGAATTTGAGGACCGCCTGAAGGCGGTTCTCAAAGAAGTGGAGTCGGCGAACGGTGAGATAATTCTCTTCATCGACGAGCTTCATACGGTAGTCGGCGCAGGGGCAGCTGAGGGTGCCGTTGATGCCTCAAATATGCTCAAACCGGCACTGGCCCGGGGAACCTTGCGCTGTATCGGTGCCACGACACTGAATGAGTACCGAAAGTATGTGGAAAAGGATGCCGCCCTGGAGAGGAGATTCCAGCCGATTTACGTAAAGGAGCCGACTGTTGAGGATACCATTGCCATCTTGAGAGGGTTGAAAGAACGGTATGAAGTTCACCATGGCGTGAGAATTACCGATCCGGCGATTATTGCTGCTGCCACGTTGTCATATCGTTATATCACGGATCGCTTTCTTCCCGATAAAGCCGTCGATTTGATTGATGAGGCGGCATCGAGACTCAGGATCGAGCTTGACAGTATGCCTGCCGAAATTGATCAACTCGACAGGAGGATAGTACAGCTCGAGATTGAACGGGAATCATTGAAGGAGGAAACGGATAAACCGTCCGTGGAACGGTTTCTAAATCTCGAACGAGAACTGGCGAATCTGAAGACATCCAGGGACGAGATGAAGATGCACTGGACGAATGAGAAGGAGGCCATCAAGGAAATACAGACGATAAAAGAGAAGATTGAAGAGTTCAAGACTACGGAACAGAATGCCCAGCGGGACGGTGACCTGGCTCGGGCAGCGGAAATTCGATACGGCAAACTGGTAGAGCTGAACAGAGAACTGGAGGAAAAAACGGCATACCTCTCAGAAACGCAGGCAGATCGGAAGATGTTGAGAGAAGAGGTCAACACGGAGGACATTGCTTCTGTTGTGGAAAGTTGGACCGGGATTCCGGTAGCCCGGATGATGGAAACGGAAGTGGAAAAGCTGATTCACATGGAAGAGCGCCTGCAGTTGAGGGTCATCGGCCAGGGCGAAGCGATTCACGTCGTTTCCAACGCTCTCAGAAGGGCTCGATCGGGATTGCAGGATCCGAATCGGCCGATCGGTTCATTTATCTTCATGGGACCGACGGGTGTTGGAAAAACGGAACTGGCAAAAGCACTTGCGGAATTCATGTTCGATGACGAACAGGCCATGGTGCGGATCGATATGTCGGAATTCATGGAAAAACATTCCGTGTCCCGTCTCATCGGTGCCCCCCCTGGCTATGTCGGCTATGAAGAAGGCGGGTATCTGACCGAATCCGTCAGAAGAAGGCCATATGCCGTTATCCTCTTCGATGAAATTGAAAAGGCCCATCAGGATGTCTTTAATATACTGCTGCAAATCCTTGATGATGGACGATTGACGGACGGGCATGGAAGAACCGTTGACTTTAAAAACACGATCGCGATCATGACGTCGAATGTGGGGAGCCAGTGGATTCAGGATTTCTCACTGACAGAGGAAGATCGGCAACAGCGGGCTACGGATGCCTTGCGCGTGACGTTCAAACCGGAGTTCTTGAACAGGATCGACGACATTATCAACTTTAGATCGCTGACTATGGGCGATATTGACAAGATTATCGATATACAGATCGGTCAGCTCCAGAAGAAACTTGATGACAGGAAGATAACCATCGAACTGACGGAGCATGCTCAACGGCACATTGCCAGGCTTGGTTTCAGCGCTACCTACGGCGCCAGACCGCTGAAACGAGCCATCCAGAAAAATATCGAAGATGAGCTGGCGATGAAGATTCTCGAAGGTGCCTTTTCCGAAGGTGATGCACTTGTTGTCGACGTAACGGATGGCGATAAGATAGGGTTTACGAAGAAGTAGTGAAAAACTGTGATCGATGAACCTTTTATACGGACAGCGTAAAACTCAACATGTGAAGCGTAACGGAGGAACTGTATAGATGAACACATTGAGGACGGGTATTTTACTGGGAGCATTGACGGGCGTTTTGCTGCTCATCGGCGGGTTCTTTGGCGGAAAGCAGGGAATTGTGATCGCCTTTGTGCTCGCCGTGATCATGAATTTTGGCAGTTACTGGTTTTCAGGCAGGATTGTGCTGGCAATGTACCGCGCCCGTGAGGTCTCCGAAAGTGAAGCCCCGGAGCTCTTTACGATGGTGAAGAATCTTGCTCTCAGAGCAGGACTTCCCATGCCGAGAGTGTATGTTGTGCCGGGTGCGACGCCGAATGCGTTTGCCACGGGACGAAATGAAGGTCATGCGGTGGTGGCAGTGACGGAGGGTATTCTGCGAATTTTATCCCGGGATGAGCTCGAAGGGGTGCTTGCCCACGAGCTGACGCATATCAAGAACAAAGACATGTTGATCGGGTCCATTGCGGCAACACTGGCGGGTGCCATCATGATGCTGGCCAGTATGGCACGGTGGGCGGCGATCTTCGGGATTGGTGGTGATGATGACGAAGGCGGCGGCGGTATTATAGGACTGATACTCATGGCGATACTTGCACCGATTGCTGCCATGTTGATTCAAATGGGAATTTCTCGTTCCCGGGAGTATCTCGCCGACGAGGGTGGCGCCAGGATTTCCGGCAACCCGCAGAGTCTGGCGAGCGCCCTTGAAAAACTTTCGAATGCGTCGAAGGCGGTACCGATGCAGGCGAATCCTGCAAGTGCTCACATGTTTACGGTGAATCCGCTCAAAGCACGATCATTTGCAGCCCTGTTCAGTACCCATCCGCCAATAGAAAAGAGAATTGAAAAACTGCGCGGGATGAAACCGTATTGAGTATTTTGGCTGTCGGACGTCAGCTTTCGATGGTTGGCTTTCATGCCGTCGAGGGATCACCCGGGTGCTGTTTTCGAGGCTCATTGCGAGGCGGCCTCTTTGCCAACCGCTTATATAATTTGGACATTTTATGCCTTTTATGGTAATAAATTCAGCTTTGAAGACCTTTGAAAAGTGGGTGTACTATCAACTGCAGGGACTTTACAGCGCCTAAGGGGGTATGCAGCAATGGCTGAAAACGATGAAGAGAAAGGATTTGCCGTCAAAGATAAACGATTGTTTACGGAGGAGGGTGACGTCCGACCCGAGACGGCGGAGGAAGGACACGGTGAAGTGAAAGACGAGGAACCGAAAGAGACGCAACAACCCGAGCAACGCGTTGAGGAAGAGGCTCCGCCCCTTCCAGAAATAACCTTTCCCGCATTCGTGCTTTCGCTGCACACATCGGCACTCTTACATATTGGGGATCTGCAGGATCCTGTGTCGGGTGAAACCGCGGTGAATTTAACTGCAGCCAAACAAATGATCGATATTCTCAGCATGTTACAGGATAAAACTGCCGGGAATCTTGCCGAAGATGAAAAGAAACTTCTGGAAGAAGTCCTCTTTGATCTGCGGATGAAATATATCAGAAAAACAGAGAAACAATGATTGTCAGGAAATCGCCCGCCAAGGTAAATCTCTTTCTCAAAGTATTGAGAAAGAGAGAAGATGGATATCATGATATTGCAACGCTGATGCAGCGGATCAGTATTTACGATGAGATGCGGTTCTCACTTCGCGGTGATCGGATTAGCGTTTTCTGTCCGGGAAGTTCGATTCCTGAAGATGAGGGTAATATTGCATACAGGGCCGCAGAGGCCCTTTTTTCTTACGTTTCGTACGATTCCGGCGTAGAAATTTCGATTGTAAAAACTATCCCCGAAGCTGCGGGTTTAGGAGGCGGCAGTTCAAATGCCGCGACAACGCTCGTTACATTGAATGAACTGCTGGAATGTGGTCTCAGCGCCGAGCAGTTGATGACTATCGGAGCAACAATCGGGGCGGACGTGCCGTTTTTCATTTTTCAAAAGACGGCATGGGCGTTCGGTATCGGAGATCAACTCTATCCTGCCGAAAAAATTCCCCAAATGTGGTTTGTTGTCGTCAATCCGGGATTCGAGGTGTCGACGAAAAAGGTGTATGAAAGTTTAAAATTTAAATTGACAAACGAGGGAATAAAATATACCATCCCCCGATTCCTAAAAATACCTGATGTCGTTGACAATCTTTACAACGATCTTGAAGAAGTAACGGTAAAAACATATCCCGTCTTACTGGATATAAAAGAGTTCTTACTGTCATTCGGGGCGCTTGGATCTTTGATGTCAGGCAGTGGACCAACGGTTTTCGGGATCTTTTCTACTGAAGATGCTGCGCGAGCGGCAGCAGACAGGGCGAAAAATGAGACCTCAGGTACTGTTTTCGTAGCTCATTCTTTATAATATGAGTCCGTAACGAATACTGGGGCGTAGTCAAGCGGTAAGACACAGGATTTTGGTTCCTGCATTCGGAGGTTCGAATCCTCCCGCCCCAGCCAAAATTAAAATACGATACGAGCTATCATGCTTGAGCGAATAAGAGTATTTTCCGGCAATTCAAATATACACCTTGCACGGCGAATCTGCAAAAGATTGGGAGTACCTCTCGGCAAGGCCCAGGTATCAATGTTCAGCGATGGCGAAACCAGGGTCGAAATCGATGAAAATGTCAGGGGAATGGATGTTTTCATCGTGCAGTCTACCAGCCCCCCGGTCAATAACAGCCTGATGGAACTTCTCATCATGATTGACGCCATGAAAAGGGCGTCAGCGGATAGAATTACCGCGGTTATTCCCTACTACGGATATGCACGGCAGGACAGGAAAGTGACACCAAGGGCTCCGATTTCAGCCAAACTCGTTGCCGACCTTCTGACGGCGGCTGGTGCAAATCGAATCCTGGCGGTTGACCTTCATGCCGGACAAATTCAGGGATTTTTCAATATTCCTGTTGATAATCTTTTCGCGACTCCCGTGATTCTCAAGTATGTGAAACGGAACTGTGGTGGTGATCTGGTGATTGTCTCGCCGGACACCGGGGGGGTGGTGCGAGCCCGGGCCTTCGCAAAGAGACTTGATGCAGCTCTGGCTATCGTGGATAAGAGGCGAGATGCGCCGAATGAATCGAAAGCCATGAACATCATCGGCAATGTCAAAGACATGAGAGCGGTAATCCTTGATGATATGATCGATACTGCCGGGACCATGGTGCAGGCGGCAACTGCCCTTCTTGAAGGTGGGGCGGTTGATGTGTCGGCATGCTGTACGCATCCGGTTTTATCAGGTCCGGCCCTCGAACGGATTGAGCATTCGGATCTTGCAGAGGTGATTGTGACCGATACAATTCAGTTGCCGGAAGAGACAAGAAAATGTGAGAAAATTAAGATACTATCTATTGCAGACATACTAAGCGAAGCGGTGAAGAGAATATATTATAACGAATCCGTAAGTTCATTATTTGTATAGGAGAGGTAGATGGAAACAGTAGTATTAGAGGCTCAGGTAAGAAAAGAGTCAAAAAAAGGTCCCGCAAGACGGCTGCGGGAACGGGGGTTTACGCCGGCTATCTTTTATGGGTATCGAATGGAACCGGTAATGTTGCAGGTCAGTGAATTCGAGTTGAAACGGGTTCTCAAAAAAAGCAGGGAAGAAAGTATCTTTATAGCGCTTCAGATAGCTGATGGTGAGATGCAAAGCGAAAAACTTTCAGTGTTGAAAGACATACAGGTCAACACGATAAAAAAACGTCTGGATCATGCGGACTTCTATGAAGTCAGGATGGATAAGGAGCTCACTCTGCCAGTACCCATTATACTGACGGGGGAAGCTGCCGGCGTTGAAAAGGGCGGAGAGCTGAACTTCATAAAACGAGAGCTGAAAGTGTCAGGACTTCCTTCGTTACTTCCTGACAGTATCGAGGTGGATGTCTCGCATCTCGATGTAGGCGACTCTGTCAAAGTTGAGGATATACCTCTCATGGACGGAGTCACCGCTTGCGACTCCCAAGAAGTCATTATTGCGAATGTGGGGATGACGAGAGCGGCACTGGCCGCCGCCGGAGCGGCGTCGAGAGAGTCGATGCCGGAAGGTGAGGAGGAGACGGCAATGGGAGAAAGCGAGGGAGAAGGAAGTGAGAGCGAGGGATAGAGGGTAAGGATCATCGTGTGTGAACACCAAAGCCCGGAGAGAGTGGTGAGGTGAAACTGGTCGTTGGATTGGGAAACCCAGGTGAGAAATACGCGCTGACACGACATAACGTGGGTTTCCGTGTCCTTGATGCCCTGGCAAAGAGACATGGCATCGATACGGATACCGTCAAGCGCAAATCGCGTATAGGTAAGGGTCTTATTTTGGAATCGCGGGTTGTCATTGCAAAACCCCAGACGTATATGAATTTGAGTGGAGTTGCTGTTAAAGAACTTGTCAGATTTTTTAAGGTAGATGCTGCCGATGTAATAGTGGTTCATGATGATCTGGATTTGCAACTCGATGATATCAGAATCAAGGTAGGTGGAAGCGACGGGGGACATAAAGGATTGAGTTCTGTCATGTATCATCTCGAAGGGTCGGATTTTATCAGAGTTCGCCTCGGTATAGGCAGACCGGCCGAAAGAGAGATGATTGAAGACTATGTCCTCGCGCGGTTCTCCGAAGGGGAGTTGAAAGTGTTACCCCATATAATCTCGCGGGCGTGTGATGCAGTCGAAGAGACATTATCGGCAGGTGTCCAGGCGGCGATGAACAAGTTTAATGTCAGAGTTACAAAAAACTCAAGTAAGGAGGTAGGAGCGTAGGTTATGGAGTTTTTACTTAATTATGCGTGGCTGTGGGGCGTCATCGGACTCGTATTGGCGTTCATCATTTACAAATACGTGATGACGTTTTCTCCGGGAAACGAAGTAATGGTTGAGATCATGGACAGGATCCATGCAGGAGCAATGGTGTTTCTGAAGAGGGAGTACCGGATTATATCGATTTTTGTCGTGGTAGTCTTTCTTGTCCTTTTCTTCTCACTGGAAAACAGAATGTCATCGGTGGCATTCCTGGCTGGTGCCATAGGATCCCTGATGGCAGGTGTGTTCGGCATGCAGGCGGCAACACTTTCCAATGCCAGAACGGCTGAAGCCGCGAAAGAATACGGTCAGGGCAGGGCGTTGACTGTGGCCTTCTTCGGCGGTTCGGTCATGGGACTGTCGGTTGCCTCTCTCGGGCTGGTCGGCCTCGGCATCTTCTTCTATTACTTTGCCGAGAAAGATCCGGTTGTCATCAACGGGTTTGCAATGGGTGCTTCGTCGATCGCGTTGTTTGCCCGTGTGGGCGGCGGTATTTTCACCAAAACTGCCGACGTGGGATCCGACCTTGTTGGAAAGGTCGAGGCGGGGATTCCCGAAGACGATCCGCGGAATCCTGGTGTGACGGCGGATAATGTCGGCGACAACGTCGGTGACATCGCCGGAATGGGCGCTGACCTCTATGAATCCTATTGCGGGTCCGTCATTGCGGCTATTGCCATTGGGGCGACCATGGGTCTGGGTGTCGAAGGGATGGCGATGAAGTGGATGGCATTACCCATGCTGTTCATCATCGTAGGTCTGTTTGCATCGGTTATCGGAATCGGCTTGTTCAATTTCCTCAAGAATATGAAACCCCAGTCGGCACTCAGCAATTCGCTGTACATCGCCGGAATCCTCTTTATCATCGCTTCCTTTTTTGTGGTAAAGTACACAACGACGGGGATGTCTGAAGAGTATCTCGAGAGTCTCGGTATGATGGGGGCCTTGGGACCGTTCTGGGCAGTGCTTCTGGGTATCGTTGCCGGTATGCTGATCGGGGCCGTCACGGAGTACTATACGGCACGAGGACCGGTCAGAAAAGTGGCTGAAGCGTCGCAGACAGGTTCAGCAACGAACATTATCAGCGGTTTTGCCGTTGGTCTCGAGAGTGTCGCAACACCCATTTTCTTCATCGCGATGGCAATCTGGCTGTCGTACCTTTCGGCAGGACTGTACGGTATTGCCATTGCCGGTGTCGGAATGCTCGGTACCGTCGGTATGACCATGTCTGTCGACAGTTATGGTCCGATTGCCGATAATGCCGGTGGTATCGCCGAACAGGCTCATATGCCGCCTCAGACGAGAGAAATTACCGACGGGCTTGATGCTGTTGGTAATACAACGGCGGCTATCGGTAAGGGATTCGCCATCGGTTCGGCTGCGCTTACCGCTCTGGCGATGTTTGCCGCGTATACTGCAACAATCAAGACCTTCCCGGGCTTCGAGAATTTCTCTCTCGATCTGACGGAGGCACACGTCATAACGGGTGTGTTCCTTGGCGGGTTGATTCCCTGTCTGCTGGCAGCACTCACGATGAATGCTGTTGGTGATGCCGCGTTTGATATGATCAATGAAATCAGACGGCAGTTCAGAGAGATTCCCGGAATCATGGAAGGGACGACCCCGCCGGATACGAACGCATGCGTGGATATTGCCACTACAGCAGCGCTGAAGCGTATGGTTGTTCCCGGTGTGTCCGCTGTGTTGGCGCCGATCCTGGTTGGTGTGTTGATTGGTCCCCAGGCTCTTGGCGGATTCCTCGCCGGTGCAACACTCGTTGGTGTGGTCCTCGGTCTGCTGATGGCCAATGCCGGTGGTGCGTGGGATAATGCGAAGAAATATATCGAACAGGGTAACTTTGGCGGTAAAGGTTCTGATGCGCACAAGGCGGGTGTCATCGGTGATACCGTGGGTGACCCCTTTAAAGATACCTCCGGTCCGTCCATGAACATCCTGATCAAGCTTATGTCAGTTGTTTCACTGGTTACCGCTCCGGCTATTGTTACACTGTACCGCGCAATTTACGGCGGCTAATGTGAACCACCGGTAATACGACACACAAAGGGAGGCGTTTGAAAAACGCCTCCCTTTTTATGTTATGTCGTATCACCACGGGCTGCGTCAGGGAAAATGCCTTGACAGGTGTATAAAAAATATTTACGTTTCCATTGAAGTTTGTCTGTGAGCGAATGAAAAAGTGGGTTCGATATGACGACAACGAGCTCATGTGTCGCTCTGTATTACGTGAGTGACGGCAGAGTGCTCAGATGACGGCAGTCGCGTGAGGAGAGAGTACGATGGGTTTTCGATGCGGTATCATAGGTCTTCCCAATGTCGGTAAATCTACTATTTTCAATGCACTGAGCGCAGCGGGGGCCGAGGTGGCAAATTATCCGTTCTGCACGATAAATCCGAATGTCGGAATAGTGCGGGTACCGGATACGCGACTTGAAAATATCGCGGCGAAGATCAATCCCCCCACCACCACCTACACAACAATGGAATTTTTCGATATTGCCGGGCTGGTGCGAGGGGCAAGCAAAGGCGAGGGACTGGGAAACAAATTCCTCGGACACATCAGAGATGTTGATGCCATCGTGCACATTGTGCGTTGTTTCGAAAGTCCTGACGTTGCGCATATCTATGGTCCCGTCGATCCCGCTCGCGATGTTGAGATAATAAATGCAGAATTGCTCCTTGCCGATCTTGAAACGATTGAAAAGCGAATGGTAAAGGCTGAACGATCCGCAAAATCAAAGGACAGGACCCTTATAAAAGAACTGGAAGTGTGCCAGAAAATCGAACAGAACCTCGGAAGAGGAGTAGCGGTTCGAAACATCGAGTTTGATGGAACGGAGCAAGAGGTGTTGAACGACCTCCATCTTCTCTCGGCCAAAAAGGTGCTCTATGTCGCGAATGTGAGCGAATCTGCTCTGAAAGAAGATGGGTCGTATGTCACGAGCATCGAGCGTATCGCAGATGCCGAGGGTGCGGGGGTAATAACCATTTGTGGCGACATGGAAGCCGAAATTGCAGAACTCGATGCGAATGAGCGAAGAGAATTTCTGGCAGACCTCGGTCTGGAAGAATCGGGGCTTCAAAAGCTGATCAGAGCGGGGTATGCGTTACTCGAACTTATTACCTTTTATACGACCGTGGGTCCAGAACTGAGGGCATGGACCGTTAAGAGAGGAACAAAGGCGCCGGCGGGGGCGGGAAAAATTCACAGTGACATGGAACGGGGATTCATTCGGGCCGAAATTGTACACTACGACGATTTTATGGAGGCTGGCGGCGTGACGTCGGCAAAGGAAAAAGGATTGGTGAGAATCGAAGGGCGGGAGTACGAAATCGACGACGGTGATATCGTGTATTTTCGCTTTAATGTATAAAAAAAGGTGGCAGGTTAAAACCTGCCACCGATTATGATGAACTGAGTGCTGCACCACTCAGATTATCTTTAGGGGGCCGGTGGGTGGAAAGGAGGGAACATAAAACCACCCACCGCTAGGCAATTTGCAGCATGTTACTCTTGTAAATCTTCCCAAGGATGATCTGAAAGGAAGAAGTTATTACTCATTTTTCTTTTATCTCGACTTTCTGTTTCAGTTGTTTGTAAGAGTTCGTTTTCCAAGTTTCCAGTTGCCTTATCGCTTTCCGTTATAAAAAAGTTTTCATCGTTGCTTTCGCTCATAGCAGCTTCTTCCAATTTACGTTTCTTAATGATCCTCCCTGCCATCCTTATTCGATCTTGGGTATCTGCGTTATCTGCTATTGTCTTCTCTGTATAGCAAAGAAAATGCCATACGCGCCGATATCTGAAAGATAATTTGATGTATATGAATATATGCAATAAATACAATTCATTATAATGACAATATTCCTGTGAGGAAGTGGCCCCCGGTAAGGTGTAGTGAAAAAAGAGATCTTTATTGTACGGAGATAAGTGCGATATACGCACGAAAAAGGGGGAAAACGAGAAAAAACACCGTAAAGCGGACAAAAAATGATGTGCGAATATAGAACAATGTGTTCGATAATCGCACCATTGCGATTACTTGTCGGAAAGCCTCTTTAGTGCCTCGCCATTGTTGCCGAGTTTCTTCAGTTCTCT
>Ga0272441_10007056_pt1 | contig 18444 bp, 12 predicted proteins | sample SSMProp6N_FD_193582 | JGI IMG/M metagenome (GOLD analysis project Ga0272441, IMG submission 193582) | Marine sediment archaeal communities from Little Sippewissett salt marsh, Falmouth, MA, United States - SSM-Prop-6N | ecosystem: Environmental > Aquatic > Marine > Wetlands > Sediment ... | reverse complement strand
GTCCCCCCTGCAGGCGTTTCGCCACCTGCCACATCCGCTCGCGCAACTCGGGATGGCGCCGGATCACCGCCAGCGCCGCCGACACCGCGTCCACGTACACCATGGGCAGGCTCTTGGCGAACACGTTCGTGCGGGCGTTGTACTTCACGTAGCGGACCACGCCCTCATCGCCGGCCGTCACCCCGCCGATGGCGGCGAAGGCCTTGGCGAAGGTGCCGAAGTAGAGGTCCACCCGGTCGTGGACGCCGAGATGCTCGCCCGTGCCGCGGCCGCCTTCCCCCATGACGCCGAACCCGTGGGCGTCGTCCATGAACAGCCGCGCCCCGTAGCGGTCCTTCAGGTCGCAGATGCCCGGCAGGTCGGCCAGATCGCCCCGCATGCCGTAGACGCCCTCGATCACGATGAGGATGCCGCCGGCGCCGTTGCGTCGCGCCGCCTGCAGATGGCGCTCGAGGTGGTCCAGGTCGTTGTGCCGGAACGTGCGCGGCCGTTGGCCGTTCGAGGCGAGCGAGGCGCTGTCCACGATGCTGGCGTGGCTCAGGCGGTCCATGATGACCGCGTCTTTCGGCCCGACCAGCGCGCTGACGGTGCCGATCACGCCGAGGTAGCCGTAGTTGAAGATCGCCGCGGCGGGTTTGCCGAGGAACGCGGCCAGGTCGGCCTCCAGCGCCAGGTGGTGCTCGGTGTTGCCCGTGAGCATGCGCGAGCCCATGGGCGACCACGTGCCCCAGCGCTCCAGCGAGCGGTGGACCGCCTCCCTGATCCGGGGATGCCCGGTGAGGCCGAGGTAGTTGTTGATGGCCCACATCACGACCTCTCGGCCGTGAAAGGTCATCCGCGGCCCGGGCTATCCCTCCAGCACCGGCCGCGAGAAGTAGCGGTCGTCCTGCGCCCTGAGCGACCCGAAGTACCCGCCCTCGCCCTCGCACTTCTCGAACAGATCGGCCATTGAGCGCTCCATCCCCCCAGCCTACCAGCCCCCCGCCTCAGCGGTCAAGCGCGAGGTCCGTGAGGGATGGAGATGGAGATCATCCACGAAGGGGGATCAGATTCGCTCTTCCCCCTCGTTCGCCGGCGAGTTCACTCGCCGCGCGGTTCGGATCACGCCGGGCAAGCCCGGCGGCGAACGAGGATGACGAGGCGGCGGATCGACGTTGCGCAGACACAAAACGCGGCGGTTTCCGCATCGCCCTCGTTCGCCGGCGAGTCTACTCGCCGCGCCGTCTGGATCACGCCACGGAGAGGCGGCGGCGTCAAGTCTGGCGAGACCGCGCCGAGGCCGATTGCGGACGGCGTCCGGTCCGTCCGGCATTCGTGGCTATTCGTGTTCATTCGTGGACGAATCCATTCCCCTCTGCGGAATCTGCGGATGTCGTCCCGTTCCGGGTCCGGCGTGTGTCGTTGCTTGGCGCACTTGGCGACCTTGGCGGTTCGTTCCGGTACGGTGTCCGGATTCGGACGCGCTCCCCTTCGGGTCGCGGCTAAGCGGTGAAAGCGGGCATGTGGTCGATGACGGCGGTGGCGAACGCGCTGCACGTGACCTCGGTGGCGCCGGTCATGAGGCGGGCGAAGTCGTAGGTGACGATCCTGTCGGCGATGGTGGCTTCGATGGCCGACACGATCTTCTCGGCGGCCTCGGTCCACTCCAGGTACTCCAGCATCATGACGCCTGAGAGGATGACCGACGAGGGGTTGACCTTGTCAAGGCCGGCGTACTTGGGCGCGGTGCCGTGGGTGGCCTCGAAGAGGGCGTGGCCGGTCTGGTAGTTGATGTTGCCGCCGGGCGCGATGCCGATCCCACCCACCTGCGCGGCGAGGGCGTCGGAGGCGTAGTCGCCGTTCACGTTCATCGTGGCCACCACGTCGAACTCGTCCGGCCGCGTGAGGATCTGTTGGAGGAAGATGTCGGCGATGGCGTCCTTGATGAGGAGTTGGCCCTCGGCGGGCTTGCCGTCGCATTCCTCCCACGAGACGACGCGGCCGCCGTACTCCTCCCTGGCCAGGTCGTAACCCCACTGGCGGAAGGCGCCCTCGGTGAACTTCTGGATGTTGCCCTTGTGGACGAGGGTGACGCTCCGGCGGTTGTGTTTGAGGGCGTACTCGATGGCCGCGCGGATCAGGCGCTTCGAGCCGGTGGCGCTGATGGGCTTGATCCCGATGCCGCTGTCCGGCCGGATGGTCCAGCCGAAGGCCTCGGTGCAGAAGGCGATCAGTTTCCGCGCATCCTCGCTCCCCTCGGGCACTTCCAGGCCGGCGTAGAGGTCCTCGGTATTCTCGCGGAACATGACCATGTCGACTTTCTCGGGGTGCCGGACCGGGGACGGCACGCCCTTGAACCAGCGGACGGGCCGGAGGCAGACGTAGAGGTCGAGGGCCTTCCTGAGCGCCACGTTGAGCGACCGGATGCCGCCGCCGACGGGCGTGGTGAGCGGGCCCTTGATGCCGACGTGGTACGTGCGGAAGGCCTCGACGGTCTCATCGGGCAGCCATTCGCCGGTGGCGTCGTAGGCCTTGCCGCCGGCCAGGACCTCGGTCCACGCGACGGCGCGGGTGCCGCCGTAGGCCTTCTCGACGGCGGCGTCGAACACGCGGACCGCCGCCGCCCAGATATCCGGGCCGGTGCCGTCGCCTTCCACGAAGGGGATGATAGGGTGATCAGGCACGGTCAGACGGCCGCCGGCCACAACTTCAATGGGGTTTCCCGCCTTGACACGATCCGACATGCCGATCTCTCCTTCGTACCGGACCAGACGGGCGGCCATCATATCGCTCGTGATGATGAGAGCAAGCGGGAAACAGGGCCGGCTGCACGGCAGACATGAGAAGGCGGGGACGCAGCGCCAGTGACTGGCGGCGCCGCGTCCCCGATGCCTGGGCCCGGTGGTGGACCCTCAGGCCGGCCGATCAAGGTATCTGCCTGGATACCTGTAGTTCCACCTGCTGCATATCCCGACCTGCGGCTGAGGCGAGATAGGCGCCCAGGTCTCCCGATTCATAGAGAGCCATGTACGCATTCGCGATGGTCGGGTCGAACTGTCGTCCGGATTCTTCTTTGACCACGGCGATGGCCCTCTCGAGTGGGGCCGCCGCCCGGTAGGGACGATTGCTGGTGATGGCGTCGATGGTGTCGGCGACGGCCAGCAGTCGCCCCTGGACGGGTATGGCCTCGCCGACCAGACCCGCGGGATACCCTGTGCCGTCGAAGCGCTCCTGGTGGTGCAGGACGTACGGAACCGCGTTCGCCAGATGGCTGATTCCCTCGAGCATCCGGGCGCCGACTGTGGGATGGGACTTGATGATCGCGAACTCCTCGTCGGTCAACCGCCCGGGTTTCCGCAGGATTGCGTCCGGGACGGCGATCTTGCCGACATCGTGCAGAATACCGCCCTGGTGAATCCAGCAGCGCTGGTCCTCCGGCCACGCCAGGTGCTCGGCGGCCTTCAGGGCCATCCGGGTCACGCGCTCGGAATGACCGCCGGTGTACGGATCGCGGGCCTCGATGGCGGTCGCCAGGGCGAAGATCGTGGCCATGTAACTCGCCTGGAGGTCCTCATAGAGGCGGGCGCGCTCTATGGCGGCCGCTGCCTGCCGGGCGAGCGCCAACAGAACGGCCAAGTCACGTCCGTTGAACGCATCGCGGTCGGTGAGATTGAACTGCACGAGCACTCCCGGCATGCCGGAACCAAAGGAGACCGGGGCAGCGACGCACGAACAGAGACCGGGCGGGTCGGCTGTCCGCTGGCCGATGCGGACATCGGCGGCGTAGTCAGAAACGAGCAGCGGCGCCCGGTGGTCTGCAACCCACCCGGCCACGCCGCTGCCGAGGGCACATGGCGAGGAGGGGTTGATCGGACCCGCCACGGCCCTGCAGTCAAGGGCGCGGTCGGCACGGTCCGGCACGTAGATCGCTGCGCCGGTGCACTCGCGCGCTTGACAGGCCAGATCGACGATCCGCTTCAGGTTCTCGTTGAGGTCGGCAGCCGAGGCCAGTACGCGCGCTGCGCTGGACAACGAGTCAAGTTGGGCTCGGGCAAGATGCCAACGCCCCCAAGCGGCTGACGCCGCGAAGGCGAGCGCCGCGATCCGACGCGTTCTGTCAAGGCCGCCGGAGAGGGCGTCGGCCAAATCGGTTTGCGTGAGGGTGGTCGGCGCCACAAGTGCGCCGATCGCCCCTCTCGCCTCCACGAGAGGGAGACACAGGAGGTGTGCCCGGGCGCCTTGGGCAAGGAACCGGAGAACGTGGGGCTGATCTCGCTGAATCGTCCAGTCAATCAGTCCTTCGTCAATGGCGTAGCGCGCCGCGGCCAGATCACCGTCGGTCAAGCCCTGTTGCCGGTCAATCTGGAAATGACTGTCGATTGGATCGACGAGGACCAGTGCGGCGCCTCGCGTTGAGGCGCCGCGCTGCCGCAGGTCCGCGATCACCGCCGGCAACGGGTCTTCATCAGACAGCAGGCGGTCGATGAGGTCCTCCCGGTCGAGCGAGGCGTTGCGCCGCTGAACGGCGAGCGGGGCCATCAGGAGCCCTCCCCCAGCAGGGCCATCAGGCGTTCGCTGTGCTCGAGTTCGCGTTCAAGGTCGCTGCTGAGTTTCATGAGAAAGGTCTCGTCGAAATCGGGGCGTTGTCCCTGGAGCCGGATCATCGTCGTCTCTGAGACGCGCGACTCGTCCGCGAGGTCCCCGCGACCGGCAACACGCCAGGCCAGGTGGTTGGCCACGTTGACCGTGTCGGTGAGTTGGGTGCATGAATCGGGCGCCCGCTCGGGGCGATGATGGGCGGCGACGGCCTCGGTGATCTCCGAGGGCAGGTCCCACTTCCTGGTGATCGCCGCGCCGATCTGTGCGTGGTCGGCGCCGAAGAGTTCCTGTTCCGTGTCGATCGAGACCGAAGCGAGCGGGTCCGTGCCGTGTACGGTTGCCTCCGGGAACTCATCGGCGCACAGGTCCAACAGGATGAGTTTACCGGCATCGTGCAGCAGACCCGCCACAAAGGCCAATCCCGTCAGCCGGTACCGAATCTCCGCGGCGACGACGCGCGCGGCCACGCCGCAGAACGCGGCATGCGACCACAGGGCAGACTCGAGCGCGTGCTCCTTCCCGCGTTCCTTCAGCGCACGCAGCGCCGTTGAGCCAAGCGCCAGGCCGACAAGCTCGTTCGTTCCCAGGATAACCGCTGCCTGCGTGACGGTGCCGATCTCCCGGGAGAACCCGTAGTAGGACGAGTTGACGATTCGCAGAACACGGGCTGTCAGAGACGCGTCCACGCGGATGACCTCACACACGTCCTCCATCGAACTGTCCGGATCGTTCGCTACCGTAAGCACACGGGTCGCGACGGTTGGCAAGACGGGAAGGTCCTCGACGGCCTCGACGATCTGCTGCCAGCGCGGCCCCAGCGCTTGGCGTGTTTCGGCGATCATGACAAGTCTCCCGGCCACACCATGAGGCGGATGGTGTGTACTTGGGCGCCTCTTGCATCGTTGCTGCCCATACCTTGGGCGGCCTTTCCCGACCCGCCGGGACGCCCTGCCCGCAGGCCTGTATCTCGTTCAGCGCGCGTTGGCCCTTCACTCGGTCGGGGCGGACTCCCCCTCACACCGAGACCACAAAGATCTTTCTCGATCGTTCGCGCTTGGCGGCGTACAGGACTTTGTCCGCAGTCTGGAACAGATGCTCCTTGTCCCTGACACGCGCGTAGTTCCGGACGGTGACTGCGCCGATCCCGATCTTGACTTCGATGGGTGCGTTTTCGGTGGTTTCGAACGGCGTGTCCCACACAGCCGCTCGCACCCGGCCGGCCACGGCGCGTAGGGTGTCGGCGTCGCCGTCGGGCAGCACGATCACGAACTCGTCGCCCCCGTAACGCGCCACAAGATCGCACTCCCGGACGTTGGAGGCCAGCCGTCGGGCCAATTCCTGGAGCACGATGTCACCGGACTGGTGCCCCAGTGAGTCGTTGATCTGCTTGAAGTGGTGCACGTCCGTGATGATCAGCCCCAACGGTCTGCCCGTGGATCGGCTGTGTTCGAACCATCTCGAGAGGGTCCGTTCCAGAAACCCCCGGTTGAACAGACCCGTCAAGGCGTCTCGGGCCGCTCGATTGGCGAGTTCATCCCGAACCGTCTCCAGGCGGCTCGTCCGCCGTTCCATGTGCGCACGTGTCTGAGCCTCTTTCTCTGCGATGACGCCGATCTCTACCGAGAGGTTCACCAGTTGCTCGTGGGCTTGTTGGACCAGTCCATCCGGATCGATTGGCTCTCCGATGTCCACCTCGAAGAGATCGGCCGTTGCCGTAACAAGTTCGGCGGTCCGGAAAACGATCTGTTCCATATCGGGCCGGCCGAGGCCGAAGTGCTCCCGGGCCACCTCGGAAAGGAAACCCATTGAGGCCGCGGCGCCGTCCAGATGGAACGCTTGCGACACCAGGTTCGCCAGATGGATGATTCGGGCGAGGCAGATGAGCAGTATGGGCTGATCGTTCACCTCCTGCAGCGCGTGATGGCAGCGCACGGGCAGCGCCAACGTCTCCGGGAGGCCCCACTTCGTCAGGAGCCGACCCCCGATCTCAGCATGATCGGTGCCGAGGGCCTCCTGCTCGATCTGAGCGATGAGCCCGTCGGCGTTCCGCAGATCGCCGCCGGGCGCGCGTTCCGCCAGACGTTCCTGACGGCTCAGCAGAACGTGATCGTACTCCTCCCCCAGCGCACAATGCAGCGCCAGCACGCCGATATCTGACAGCAGGCCTGCAACGAACGCATGCTCGGGGCTGGCGTGGAGACTCCGTTCGGCCAGGAGTTTCGATACGGCGGCGTTGGCCAGAGAGTGACGCCAGAAAGTGAGCAGCGAGAATCCGTCCCCTTGTTTGGAGCCGTCAGGCTTGGGCAGGTTGAAACCAAGCACAAGGCCGCGGAGCGGTCCGGCGCCCAGCAGGGCAACCGCATGGTTGATCGTGGAAACCCGGCTCCCCAGCCCCAGGACCGGCGAGTTCACCGTCCGAAGCAATCTTTCGACCAGGGCCGAGTCGGCGGAGAGGCAGTCCGCGAGTTGCGCGACGGTCACATCGGGATCAGAGGCAAGTTGGATCAGCCTTGCCGCGATATGAGGCAGCGAGGGAAGATCGGGCGATGCCATGACCCGATCCTCGATGTCTTGCGCCGTCTGAGCCAAAGGACCGCCTCCCGTGAGGCCATGGCTCCGGGGCCAGGAGCCGGAGCCGATGCCAGATTGTGTACGCTTTCCCCGGTCCTTCGGTTGATCGGCTCATGCAGGCGCTGTCTTGAGGGTTTCTCGCCTGTCGATCCAAGAAAAGAGTGATGGCCGGCCTTCGAGACAAAGACCCGAAGACCGTGCTCGCATCTCAATGGGGCCATGTGGGAGATGTTGGCTCCCACGAGGGTGGCGCCGACCACGCCAAGGGCGATACAATTCACGCGGCGTTTCACTTGGAGGGGATGGATGCTGCCGTTCACGCTTCCCGGCGAGCGGTGCCTGGCGTGCGACGTGTGCTGCCGGTTCAACGAGGCGGGCAGCCTCATGGCGCCCGTCTTCTCGGCCGAGGAAATGGATGCGGCGGAACGCGCCGGGCTGGCCCCTTCAGCCTTCTGCCGCACGGGATACGGCCGATCGGAGCCGATCCTGCTGGAACCCGGCCGCGACCACGCCATCTGCCCCGCCTTCGACGAAAACGCGAACACATGTCGCATTTATGAAACACGCCCCCTCGACTGCGCCATCTATCCATTCGTCCTCAGTTTCGACGAGCGGGGCGCGTCGGTGTACCTGGGAGGCGATCTCGCCTGCCCCTTCGTTGTGGATAACCTGTGCAGCGCTGCGTTCAGGGACCATGCGCAAACCCTTGCACGGAGACTGGATGCGTCGCTAACACCTGATCTCAACAGGGATTCGCGGTTCATCGCCTGGCATCGGCCGGAGTTCGAGGCGCTGGCCCCCCTGCCGGCGATGAGCGCCGCCGTGTGCCGATCAGACCTCCGGCTCGCCAGACTGACGCCCGAGACGGCTGCAGAGATGCAACACTACTTCGACGATCAACCAGGCGATGCGTCTCATCATGCCATGGCGCCGATCTTCGCCTGGACCGACCTGTTCAACATCTACTATCGCGAGACGGGCGACCGGCTCCTGCTGTTCGGCGAGGATGGCGGCGGGGCGTTCCTGTGGTTGCCCCCGGTCGGCCGCGGGCCGATGGGGCCGGCCCTCGCGGAGGCCGTGGCGATCCTCCGCGAACTCGGCCGGGACGAAACGTCGTGGCGGATCGACAACGTGGCGGAGGATCAGGTGCCGGCGCTCACCGCCGCCGGGCCTGTGGCGAACGAGCGGACGGAGGAATTCGTGTACGTGCGGGATCGGCTGATCGCGCTTTCCGGCCGATCGCTCCACGGCAAACGCGCGGCCTGCAACCACTTCGCGAAGCATCACCCGGATGCGACGTTCGAGCCGTTCCGGGACGAGGATATCCCGGAGGCGCTCGCTTTGTATCGCCGGTGGGCGGCCGGGCGGACGGCCCTTCACGCGGACGCGTTCTACGGCGCCCAGATCGAGGCGTCGATGCTGATGCACTATCGCGTGATGCGGCATGCGGGGACGCTCGATCTCGTGGGGCGCGCCCTTCGGGCCGACGGGAGGCTCGTGGGGTACACCTTCGGCTTTCCGTTGCGGGGCACGGACACGGCCGTCATACTGGTGGAGGTGGCCGACCTGGCGGTCAGGGGTGCTGCGGCCACGGTCTTCCGCGCGTTCGCCCGGACGTGGGACTCAGCCGCCCGGATCAACACGATGGGCGACTCGGGCCTGCCGAACCTGCGGCGGGCGAAGATGCTTTACGGGCCGGATCGGCTCGTGCCGGTGTATACGGTCAGACCGACTTCCGAAGTCTGTTTGGCTTCGGACGTCTGAGATGTGCCGTGAGACTTCCGAGGTCACGGAAGACCTCGGAAGTCGGGAAGAGGGTGGGTTGTGATCCAGCGGGCGCCGGAGCCTGATCCCCAACAGCGTGCCCTGGACGAGCGCTTCATGCAGGAGGCGCTCAAGGAGGCGGCCTACGCCTTCGAGGACGGCGAGGTGCCGGTGGGCGCGGTGATCGTGCACGAGGGCCGCATCGTCGGCCGGGCGCACAACCAGCGGGAACTGCTCAACGATCCCACGGCCCACGCCGAGATGATCGCCATCACGCAGGCCGCCGAGGCGCTCGCCAGTTGGCGGCTCATCGGCTGCACGATCTACGTGACCCTTGAGCCGTGCGCCATGTGCGCCGGCGCGATGGTGCTGGCCCGGATCGATCGGCTCGTGTTCGGCGCGCTCGATCCGAAGGCCGGTGCGTGCGGGTCGCTCATGAACATCGTCCAGGATCCGCGGCTCAACCACCGCGTGGCGATCACCGGGGACGTGCTGGCCGAAGACGCCGGCGCCATCCTCCGCGCGTTCTTTCGACAGCGACGGTCGCCCGGCGGGCCGACGACGGCTGAGCCGCCGGACGACGACGTGACCGGACGGTGAAAGGAGGCACATGATGAATGGGCGAACGGGACGACTGATTGGCGCGACAATGGTCCTGCTGACGCTCGCGGCGTGGACGGAACGCGCGTCGGCCGTGGGGGCGGAACGGGTCACGGGTCTCACCGTCGGCCGGCACGGGGCGCGCGTCGGCGTGCCCACCGTCGTCCGCGACGGCTCCCTTTACCGGGCCTGGTACGTCGTCCGCGAGACGGCCACGCGCTACGCCGTCTATCACGCGGTGAGCCGCGACGGCACCGCCTTCGGCGACACCCGGCGGTGCTTCTGGGGCGACCGCGCGCCGTGCCGGATCGTCGGTCAGCCGGCCGTCTTCAAGGCGAGGGACGGGTGGCGGATGCTGCTGACCGTGTACCACGCGGTGAAGGAGAACCACAGCGCCATCGTTCAGTTGAGCAGCCCGGACGGGCTCGTGTGGGGCGGCGCCGTCGTCGTGGCCGCCGGCACCCGCGACTACCGCCGACCCGCCGTCGTCGAGGACGGCCGCGACCGGGTGCTCTACTACGAACGCCTCGACCGCGACCCCAGGTCCACCGAGAGTCGCTACTACCGGATGGAGAGCGATGGCGACCGGTGGGAGAAGGAACGGTCGGTGCTGGAGGACAAGACGCGCGTCCGGGCCTCCGACGACGCGACGCTTCACGCCTGGTACGACCGGTCGGCCCGGCGCTGGTGCCTGCTGGCGAGCGAACCGCAGGGCGTGCGGGGCCACCTGCTTGTGCTGCGGTTGAGCGACGACGGCAAGGAGTTCAAGGAAGGCCGCGGGCACGAGGTGACCTTCCCCGGCCAGGCCCGCATCGCGCGCGACTACGACGCGCACACCTTCACCGACGGACGCGGCGCCACATGGGTCTACTACGGCACCGGCGGCGGCACGCTCTGGCGCGCCTCCGTCGATCTCAAACGCCTCGTCCGCGACGCCATGCGGTAGCGGTCAAACTGAGCCGCGCCGCTTGCCGGCGCCAACCTTGTCACGAAGCAGGAGAGCAATGGCAAGGCCACATGGATCGTCGGCAGCGACATGCCCGCCTGCGATCCCGCGAGCAACCGCCGGCCGGTCCTGAAGTTCAAGGGCCGGACCGGACCTGACCGGGCGTCAGCGGGAGCATGCACTACGACACGAGGCGCCGTCTCAAGTGGGGCGTCAGTTCCGGCGGCGATGTGAAGGCCCTTCGGCTCGATCTGGAAGAGATGGGCGCCGGGAAGGCGGGTGCTGAGCGATCCGACTGACGCGGAGCCTGTAAGGACCTGCGCCGGCCGGCGGGTTCCTGCCGTGCCGGGCCGGGCGCGCACCCGGCGCGCTCTCTTCAGACTGGCGACCGAAGGCATTCCCGACCGGTTCCCTTCGCCCGGTTCAGCCGGGTGCCCCCTCTTTCCCCCGCACATCACCGGAGGTTCTTCGCGCGCTTTCTGCGCAGGGGCCCGGACCCCGCGACGTTGAAAGGGTGGAAAACAACCGGGGATCACCTGACGCGGACGCGCATGTCCGGCGGTGCGGTCCTGCACACCCCTGGTCGGGCTGCTCGCGGCCTGCGGCAAGAGGGGGTGAAAGGGCGAAAAAAAGACCGCGGAACGACGGAACTGGAGCAACTTCCCCGACCGATGAAGGTTTTCTGTGGTGGATGACGACGAGCGAGGGTGCATACGACGGACGTGGCCTGAAAACCAGGCGGTCTCGGGTCGCGGGTTGTGCGCCGACGGCCGGGCCGCCGGCGAACGCGAGGACTGGTAAGATGAAGAGAACCGCTCAGATCGTTCTTGTCGGCCTGATCGCTGCGGTGGCGGTGGTCATCGGGGCCGAGACCTCCAGGGCGAAGCGAGACACGCGGGAGTTGGCGCGGGGGCTGACCGACTGGCACCGGCCGACCCGGCTCCGGACGGCCTTCGCACTGGCCCATGCGAGAACATCGCAGGCCACCGACGTGCTCCTGGAGGCGCTCCATCATGATGAGGCCTGCGTCCGCGAGACCGCTGCCGAGGCGCTGGGCGAGACCGGCGATCCCCGCGCCGTCGAACCGCTCATTCGGGCAGTGCGATCCGATCCCAGTTCTGACGTGCGGACTCAGGCGGTCTGGGCCCTGGGCGACCTTCGGGATTCCAGGGCGTTCGAACCGCTTCTTCAGACGCTGCTGACCGATGAACACGGCTTCCCGGGGATGGCCGCGGCGACCGTGCTCCCGACCTTCGGACGGCCGGAGTTGTGTGATCGTCTGGTTGCCGTCCTGAGGGACGGCAACGAGGTGGCCCGAAGCGGTGCGGCCGTCGGACTGGGGGCGTTGCGCGACCCGCGGGCCGTCCAGCCTCTCATCCGGGCCCTGCAGGATCCCCGGCCCGGGGTGCTCGTGGAGGTCATCAAGGCCCTGCACCAGATCGGCGACGAGCGGGCAACGGAGGCGATCCTGTCCTTTCAGAGGGATCGGGCCTGGCCGATTCGTGAATCGGTGGCCGCCTTCCTGTGGGTCGTTCGTCGGCCCGAAGGCGTTGCGCTGCTGACGGGGATGCTGGGAACGGACGAGGAATCGGAGCCGCGGGCCGTGGCGGCCTGGGCCCTGGGCGCCTACCGGGACTCCCGAGCGGTCGAGGCGCTCATCGCCGCCCTCCCCGAAGAGGTGGGCAACAGCGGTTGGCTGGCGGCCATGGCGCTGGGCGAGATCGGCGACACGAAGGCCATCGGGCCGCTGACAGAACGCCTCGGGAGCCCGAACGAGCAGGTCCGGCTGACGGCCCGCGTGGCGATCCGGGCCATCACCCATCCCGAGTGCAAGGACGCCATCGCGAAGGACCTCACCGATCCGGAACGACCGGTTGCGAAGGGCGTGACCCGGCTGATGATGGCGGCCGGCGACCCGTGGACGACCGATCGGGTCGCCCCACTCGTCCAGGCCCTCGGGGAGCGGAGCGACCGCGTGTACGCGACGGATGTGCTGACCGCCATCGAGAACCCGGCGGTGGGTCGGACGCTCGTGACGGCCCTCGGCAGCGGGCACGCCGACGTCCGGTCAACCGCCGCGCTCGCCCTCGGATGGTTCAGGGACGAGGGCTCGCGACGGCGCCTCATGGCCGCCGTGGCCGATCCCGACTCCGAGGTCCGGGCGAACGCGGCCTTTGCTCTCGGACACCGTCGCGACCAGGGGGCGATCGATCTCCTCATCGGGCTGCTCAAAGACAGCACGCCCCACGTGCGCGGCATCGCCGCCCGGGCGCTCAGGAAGATCACCGGCCACGACTTCCGGGAGGACTACTCCCGTTGGCTTGAGTGGCGGCGCTTCGATCGGCGCGCCGCCGCGGCGATCTCGTAGCCCCCGATTGCACAGGCCGGGGCGTCGCGGATCGCGGCCCTCCCGCCGGGCACAACCGGCGCCTTGACGCCCATTCTCGCCCGCCTATCATGAGGTCTGTGACCATCGTCTGGGGACGCGTCATCATGGCGCCGGGGCGAGGCGCCGTGGACGACCGCGCACTCCAGCCGCAACACTCGGCTCATGGGCCGCCCGGCAGGATGATCTATGGATACCCTTTCTCCTCTGCCGCTTTCTGGCGTCCGGTTGAACGGGCACGTGGGGGATCGGCTTCACGCGGTCCTGGAGGCGCGGATCCTCTCGCAGCACGCCCGGACGGAGATCATCGGCGAGGCCCTGGAGGCGTTCCGGCGGCGCGTTGACGACCGGTTGCGTCCGGGGTCCGGACTGTGGCAGGGCGAGTTCTGGGGCAAGTGGATGCTCTCGGCCATCGCCGCGCAGCGCTATTCGGGCGACGCGGCACTGCGGGACACCATCGCGTCGTCGTGCCGGGAATTGTTGGAGACGCAGGACCCCGACGGCTACATCGGCACGTATTCGGACTCGTCATTCGTGCGGTCAGGCGAAGGTGGGAGAAACTGGAACATCTGGTGCCGGAAGTACACGCTATGGGGCCTGATCGCGGCCTACGAGTTGCTCGGCGACGCACGTCTGCTCACCGCCGCAACCCGGCTGATGGACCATCTCGCCGGTGAAGTCGGCCCGGGCCGCACGCCCATCATCGAGACCGGCCAGTTCTGCGGTCTCCCGAGCACGTCGATTCTCCTGCCGGTCGTCCGGCTGTTCAGGCACACCGGCGAACAGCGGCATCTCGACTATGCGCACTACATCGTCGAGCAGTGGGGGGCCGTGCCCGGACGTCCGCCCGACATCGTGCGCAAGGGACTCACCGGAACGCCCATACACGAGTGGTTTCCGGAACCGGAAAAGTGGACGAAGGCCTACGAGTTCATATCCTGCGTTGAGGGCCTGGTTGAACTGTACCGCGTTGACGGCAGGCGCGAGTGGCTTGAATGCGCCGTCGGCATCCATCGCCTCCTGCGCGAGTATGAACGAACCATCGTCGGCAGCATCGGCAAGAACGACAAACTGCTCGCCTCGCGATACCTGCTGGAGACGGAGGCCGAGGTCTGCGATGCGGTGTACTGGCAGCGGCTCTCAACCCAGTTACTGCGTCTGACGGGCGATCCCCTCTACGCCGACGAGATCGAGCGGACCCTCTACAACGTCCTCTGTGGGGCCATGAATGCGGAGGGAACCTGGGGACTGCGCCGGATGTGCCTGTCCGGCGAACATTGGGTGGCGCCGCAGCACTGTGACCTGAAGCATCACCAATGCTGCGTGGCGAACCTGCCTCGCGGGCTGTTGCAGGCGGCGCAGTGCGCTGTCATGGCCCGGTCTGACGGACTCGCCGTCGTGCTGTTTGTGCCCGGGCGCTATCGGCTGAGGCTTCCATCCGGACAGGATGTCACCGTAACGATCGACACGGACTATCCGAGGTCCGGCGTGGTCAGGCTGCACATCGCCCCGGCCGGGCCCGCGCGATTTACCGTTGCCGTCCGTATTCCGGGTTGGTCCGAGGATGCAGCACTGCGCATCGCGGGCGAGGCCCTCCCGCGCCCAACCCCGGGCGCCTTCGCCGAGGTGGATCGCGTCTGGCGCAGCGGCGACGTCCTGGAGTGCGCCCTTGACCTGCACGGCCGCCTGGTCCCATCGCCGTCCACCGACGGCGGCGCCCGGCACGTGGCCGTGGTCCGCGGGCCGATCGTGCTGGCGAGGGACATCCGCCTGGGCGACCCGGACCCGGATGCTCGCGTTGTCGTCGGCGGGTCCGGCGATCATCCGGTCGAACTGACCCCGATCCGTCCCGCCGACGGGATGTGGCTTGCCTATCGAACACGGTCGGGCGTGGCGCCCGATATCGCGCTCTGCGACTACGCCTCGACCGGGCAGACGTGGGACAAGGCGACCTCCGCGTTCCGCGTCTGGCTTCCGACGACAGCGCCGCAGGGGGCGCTGCTCATCAACGGGCCGGTCGGCGCGCCGACCGAACGGGGCCTCGACCGCGTGCGGCGGCGGGCCGGCGGACCCGTGGACGTCCTGCACCATCGATCGCCGGATGACCCGGCGCTGCGCGACTGCGCGTGGGTGCTGGCGGTCGAGCCACTCGCTGAAGAATCGAACGATGATGCAGGCAACCGCGCGGGCGACGCCTGGGCGGTCGAGGTCGCGGGCCGTCAACCGGCGCGGGTCACGATCCGGGCCGGTTGCGAACGAGCGCGGCTGTTCGCCCTGTACCATGTTGCCGACTGTTTGGCGGCGGGACGGCCGGCTGAGGCGTGGGCCACCGGCCGCCGGCCGCTCGTCGCCCACCGATACGCCTGGGTCTCCGCCGGCAACTGCTGGAGCCCGGTCTGTCGGCCGGACTGGTTCGACCGCGACATCGTCGAACTGCCCGGCATGGGCTTCAACGGCGTCATCCTCTGCTGCACGCCGACGCACGGCACGTCCATCGGGCGGCAGACGATTCCGTTCACGCTGACGCCGGACGGCGTGGACGTGGACCGCTTCAAGTTGCCCGCCTTTCAGGGGATGCTCGATCGGTTGAAGGGATACGGGTTGGAGGTCTGCCTGTTCCACCAGGCGTTCGTCCCGCCGGGGTTCACGAAAGACGACCTGCGGGCGCACTACGACGGCCGCCGCGACCTCCCCGGCCTCACCGACGCGATCGTGGCGAGCAGTCACGCGCTGGCGGCTGCGCTCTTCGAACACCTGCCGCAGGTTGACTGCCTCCTGTTCCACTCCATCGAGTGCGACTGGTTCTGGGGAGACGCGGCCAGCATCTTTCCCTGCAAGGATGACGGGGCCGGCGAGCGGGCGTTCGATGCCTCTCTCCGCGGTCTGACGCGTGCCTGCCGGGAGCACGGCAAGGACCTGCTCTTCTGGACGCACGTCAGCGGCGTCTCGGCACGACAGATTCGATTGATGCACCGGGTCCTCGGCCGTCATCCATCGGTGGTGGTGGTCGAGGACGCGGCGTGGCCGAACAACTGCTGGCCCCACGTCCCGGTCATGGGTCACGTGGCGCGCGACCTGCAGGAGCAGGTGACGGCGGGGCGCTTCGGCTTGGCCGTCAACTGCACCGACGGCGAGTACTACGGCGCCGGCGCGCTGCCCACGGCGTACCCGGACCCCTTCATCCGGCAGGCGCGGGCGGCGGCCGAACTCGGGGCCGAGTATGCCTTTATCCGCCTCAACGAGCAGGACCTCACGCCGCTGGGCACACTGGGCGACATCAACGCGATCAACGTGATCGCCGCGAGCGAACAGTGGTGGGAACCGGCACGTCCGACGGCCGACCTCTGGCGAGCGTGGACGGCGCGCCGATTCGGCGCCGCCGCCGCGCCGGTCGTGACGGCCGCCCTTCAGACGAGTGCCGCCGTTATCACGCGCGGTTTCAGCGCCGCCGGTATGCCGCTGATCGACCACAGCGGCCTCGCCGTCTACTCGTGGCGGCCGGGGACGTCCGCGACCGCCTGGGACCTGTTCGCCCGCCCGGGCGATCGGCTGGCGGACAAGCCGTATGACGACCTCGTCGGCAACGCTTCGTTCCGGGCGTGGCAGGTCGAGGCGCACGGCATCGATTTCGACCAGTTCCTCGAGGGTCACGCCGAGGCCGAGCGGGCGGTCCACGAGGCACTGCGGCTGATCGAACGCGCACGCGCCGACCTGACGCCCGAAGACGCCGATTACCTCGCCGCGTGTTTCGCGGATGCGCTGCCGATGCTTGAAGCGGTCCGCGTGACGGCCGCCGGCGCCAGGGCGTCCGGGCTCTGTCTTCGCGACCCCGACGAAGCGAACCGCTGCCGCCTCGCCGAAGCCTGCGACGCCATGGACGCGTGTGCCGACCGCATCGAAGCCGAGCGCGGCATCGGCTTCCGCCCGGTCCATTCCTTCATGAAAACCGTCCTTGACGGCCGGGAGTACGCCGGCTACGGCGTACCCGTGGCCCTCCGCGTCCTCGCCGGAATCTACCGCACGTGCGTCACGCCGTAGACGGGGCCCGCCTTCCGCTCCCACCTGGGATTCGGGTCATGAACCGACCAAGAACCGCGTCCCCTCTCTTCCCCGACTGGGCAACCGGATCAGGGGGCGCTTCGCAGGAACGCCTCCAGGGCGGCCTCGAAACGCTGGAGGTCGTCGTCGGTGTGGGTGGCGCGGGCGATGCCGCGAAGGCGGTTGGGCGGGTTGTGGGAACTGTAAATGAAATAGGGGATGAGGAGCCCGGCCTCCTTGAAGGCCCGGGCGGCCCGCCGCGCGGTGTCGGCGTCGGGGAAGAACATGGGCACGATGGGCGTTCCCTCGCCGCCGGTGGTGAGGCCGAGGCGAGCCGCGGCGGCGCGGAGACGGTCGCCGTTCTCGATCGCCCGAGCCCGCCGCTCCGGCTCGTTCTCGATGATCTCGAGGGCGGCCAGGGCGCCGGCGGTCATGGCCGGTGAGATCGGCGTGGCGCCGACGGCCGGCGGCGTCCGCCGGACCCGGTCGATCACCGCCCTCGGCCCGGCCACGAACCCGCCGCCCGACCCGAAGGCCTTGCTGAGCGAGCCGACGATGATCGCGTCGTCGGGCGCCAGGCCGAGGTGCTGGGCGGTGCCGCGGCCGGTCTCGCCCAGGACCCCCACGCCGTGTGCGTCGTCCACCAGGAGCACGGCGCCGTGCTCGCGGCAGGCGGCGGCGAGGTCGGCCAGGGGGGCCGGGTCGCCCCGCATGCCGAAAAGGCCGTCCGTGGCGACCACTTTTACCTCGGCCGTCGATGCGCCGAGCCGCCGCGCGACGTCGTCGGCGTCGCGATGACCGTAGGTCTGCACGGCCAGCCCGTAGGCGGCCGCGCCGAGCCGAACGCTGCCGTGCGTGTTGGTATCGAGGAACGCCTCGCAATCGGCGGCGGCGTGGATGCCGAAGTACGTGATCCCGCCCAGCCAGCCGGATACGTACGCGAAGGCGGCCTCCGTGCCCATGAACCGGGCCAGCCGCGCCTCCAGTTGCAGATGCAGGTCGATGGTGCCCATGCCGATGCGCGACGACGACGTGCCCATGCCGTAGTCGCGGGCCGCCCGGGTCGCCGCCTCGATCACCCGCTCATCATCGGTCAGACCGAGGTAGTCGGTGCCCGCGAACACCACGAATCCCGTGCGGTCGGTTGTCATCGGCGATCTACTCCCGGTACTCCGGCCGGACGGGCTTCTTGCCGACCAGTTGGAGGAGGCTGGACCGCGGCCGATACCCGAGGATGAGGACCGCGGCGACCGCGAGCCCCAGGCCCGGCCAGACGAAGAACAGGACCACCCGCAGCACGGCCTCGGTGCGGCCGAGGGGCGGCGCGCCGTCGCCCGTCCAGTTCACGAACCGCAGCCGTTTGCCGAAGAGATCGAGCCGATAGGTGTCGAAGTCGGTCCGGTTGACGACCTGGAAGTGCTGGTAGTAGGCGTCGAGCCGGATCCGGGCGGGTTCGGTGGTGGCGCCGTCCCGGACGACGGTGATGCTGGTGAGGGCCTCGTCCTTCCGGGCCAGGCGATGGATGTCGAGGGCCGAGAGCAGCACGCCGTCACGGGTGTAG
>Ga0272441_10007055_pt1 | contig 18444 bp, 7 predicted proteins | sample SSMProp6N_FD_193582 | JGI IMG/M metagenome (GOLD analysis project Ga0272441, IMG submission 193582) | Marine sediment archaeal communities from Little Sippewissett salt marsh, Falmouth, MA, United States - SSM-Prop-6N | ecosystem: Environmental > Aquatic > Marine > Wetlands > Sediment ... | reverse complement strand
GCGTGCAGCGATGGGAGCCGGGCGTGGGCATCTCATGCGCCAAGCATTCGTGGAAAGTCTCCTGCTATCCCTATGTGGCGCGGGTATCGGTTTGTTGTTCTCGCTCTGGATCAAGACGGCTTTGCTCCGTTTCTTCTTTGCTCAGGAAATCAATGTGCATTTGGACGTTTCTATAGATGTCCGAGTACTGGCCTTTACATTGGTCGTGGCTGCAATCACCACCTTCCTCTGTGGAATCATCCCGGCCTGGCAGGCGGCGCGCGTGCAGCCTCTGGCGGGTCTCAAGGATAACCGCACCCAAGCAGCTCCCCGCCTGCGTATCGGCAAGGCTTTGATCGTCGTACAAATGGGTCTATCCGTGCTGCTGGTTCTGGGTGCCGGTCTTCTCATCCAAACCCTGATCCACCTGGATCGGGTCGATCCGGGTTTTGACGTGGAGAATCTTCTTGTTTTCCACGTGAATCCGAGCCAGGCCGGCTATCAAGGTCAGGATTTGGCAGGTTTTTACGAACAAACTCGCCAGAGTCTTGCGGGTATTCCAGGTATACGCTCAGTGGCCTTCTCCAGCAGGTGCCTTCTCGACGGTGGTATGGAGTCCGGTGGCTTTGACATCCCCGGACAAAGCGATGATACGCGTTTCAAGAGACAGGCTCATATGCTTACGGTGAGTGATAATTTTCTCAAGACGATGGGAATCCACCTGCTCTCCGGACGACAATTTAACGGCTCAGATAATCCCGGTGCCGGTCGTGTCGCCATTGTCAATGAAACGTTTGCCCGTACCTTCTTCCCTCAGGAAAACGTCCTGGGAAAACATATCAAACGGGGAAACAACGAATATCAGATCGTCGGCCTTTGCCGTGATGCAGCTTATTCGAATCTACGTGATGCAGTGCCTTCCACCTTGTATTTTCCAAGTTCTCAACATCAACGAGGACGTATGACCTTTGCTGTACGCAGTGTCGTTCCTCCGAGGTCCCTGGTATCGACTGTACGCGAGCGCATCGCCCGGATTGATCGAAACATCCCCTTAGAAGAAGTGGCCACTCAACAGCAGGTTATCGATGAATCCATGGCCGCGGAACGGTTGTTTTCAATGCTGTGCGGCATTCTGAGCTGCCTGGCTCTATCCCTCTGCTGCATAGGTCTCTATGGTCTTATGACCTACAACGTCACGCGACGTAGTGGTGAGATGGGAATCCGCATGGCCTTCGGCGCTCGCCCCCGGGATGTAGCCCGTCCCATCCTGTGCGAGGCGCTTGTTCTCGCAGCTATCGGCGCGGCCATCGGCATGCCTCTGGCTCTGGCCCTGGCCCAATTAATGCGCGGTGCCTTTTTCGGTATTCAACCCTATGATCCCCTCACGGTAACTATATCCATTGCCCTGCTTCTTACCGTAGCCGTTCTGGCCGCCTGGATACCGGCAAGACGAGCCGCGCGGATCGATCCGATGGAGGCGTTGAGATACGAGTGATTGAATGAGAATACAGAATACAGGACACAGAATACAGAATTCGGAAAGAATCATTAATGAAAACGATATGGCAAGACATTCGATACGGCGCCCGGTTGCTGACCAAACGTCCGGGCTTCACCCTCACAGCGGCGGTCGTGCTGGCCCTCGGGATCGGGGCCAACACGGCCCTCTTTAGTGTGGTGCACAGCGTTTTGTTAAGCCCCCTGCCTTTTAAGGACGCAGAGCGTCTCATTCTCGTCCAGACATTCTGGAAATCCAGTGGCTCAACGGGGAGCGTTTCCGGCCCCGACTATATCGACTGGGCCGACCGTAATCAAGTCATGGAAGGATTATGTGCCTTTGACACCTGCCGATTAAGTCTCACCGGAACGGGCGAGCCGTTGGCCTTACAGGGTTTCCGCACGACAGCGAATTTATTCGATGTTTTACGGCCTCATAAAATGGCCCTGGGACGCGGCTTCCGTCCGGAGGAATCGCAGGCAGGGAACCACTACGTGACTGTGTTGAGCCATAATCTCTGGCGCGACCGTTTTGATTCGGATCCGAATATCGTCGGCAAGACGATTACCTTGGATAGCGCCCCCTATACGGTCGTTGGTGTCGCGGGGTCCCTCATGGGTTTTATCGAAGAGATGGTCCGCATCTATGTTCCCCTTCAGCGAGATCAATTGATCAAAGGACATCGCGGTAGCCATTACCTTAACGTCCTGGGGCGTCTCAAGCCGGACGTATCGTTCGCTCAGGCGCAGGCTCAGATGGACCAGGTCGCTTTGCAGATTGCGGGAGAGAATCCTAATTCAAATGTGAATAAAGGAGTGCGCATCGACCCGCTTCACGAGATGCTGGTCGATAGCATCCGCAAGGCCTTTCTTGTCTTATATGGCGCTGTGACGGTTCTGCTTCTGGTTGCCTGTGTGAATGTCTCCAATCTGCTTGTCGCAAAAGCTTCGGCCCGCAGCCGGGAGATTGCCATTCGGCAGGCGTTGGGTGCGGGCCGGATACGGCTCATCCGGCAATTGCTGACCGAAAGCGTCCTGCTCGGGATTTTCGGCGGTATCCTCGGTCTCATTCTGGCCTTCTGGAGTCTGGACATGCTCCAGTTAATTGCACCCAGAATTCAAGAGACCGGCGGAGGGGGTCTGCCCGGATTTGAGGAAATTCGAGTGAACCTGCCTGTGCTGGGATTTACGATGGGTTTATCCCTTATTGCCGGATTGCTCTTCGGTTTGGTTCCGGCATGGCAGGGCACGCGCCATGGTCTAAGCAACACGTTGAAAGAAACGGGGCAAAGCGTCTCGCACGGCCGGACACGGCACCGCACATTGGGAACGCTCGTCGTCGCTCAGATCGCCCTGGCCATGATTCTGCTGACCGGAGCCGGGTTGCTTATCAAAAGCTTTGTCAAACTGCAAAATTCTCATCCGGGATTTAACGCCGACCGGTTACTGGCTCTGCATGTGGTGCGTCCCGACACGACAGAAAATCGTGACTTGCAGAACCGAGTTCGGTTCTTCAATCGCGTCATTGCAAAGCTGGCGGCTCTGCCGGGCGTGGAAGCCGCCGGAGCGATCGATATGCATCCCATGAATCCGTCACAGAGCAACAGTACGTTTCGTATCATCGGGAAAGAGGGTTCGCCGTCCGCCGAGCAACGCATCGCCAGTTGCGATTACTTCCGTTGCCTGGGTATTCCCCTGATGCAAGGGAGAGCCTTTACGCCTCAGGATAATGATCAAAATCAGCATGTGGTGGTTGTGAGTCGGGAGCTTGTCCGGCGTTATCTGGCCGATCGGGATCCGATCGGTCAGGTAATCCACTTTTGGGGGCGTGAACGGACGATCGTCGGCGTAGTGGGTGACGTCAAGATCAGAACTTTGAGAAGTGATGACTATTCGGCTTTTGTCTATATGCCTCTTGCACAGCAGGGTAGATACAATATGACCTTTTTCATTCGTACGACCGGTGATCCCATTCAATGGGCCAGCGGTGCTCGGAAAGTGATCTGGGATGTCGATCCGAGTCAGCCGATTCTTTACCTGGAAACCATGGATCAGCTTGTGCTGAATTCAATCTCGGTCGAGCGCTTTTGTGCGATTCTTTTGACGGTGATGGCCGGCGTGGCCCTGATTATGGCACTGGTGGGACTGTATGGTGTGATGGCCTTTGCCGTGACGGAACGCCGGAGCGAAATAGGTATCCGCATGGCCCTCGGAGCCGATGACAGAGCTATCCTCGGCCTTATGATCAAAAAGGCCTTTATCCTGACAATCATCGGTCTGGTCCTCGGTTTGATGGGGGCTTTGGCCATCTGCCGTCTTATGGCCAGCCTCCTTTATGATATGAGTATCTACGATCCGGCGACATTTGCGCTGGTTCCCGTATTGCTTCTCGCCGTGGCTATGCTGGCCTGTTATTTCCCGGCGCGCCGAGCCGCGCAATTGAATCCCGTGGAGACCCTTCGCTATCAGTGATTGAGAAAGAATTTCAAACACAGGCGCCTATCTTAAGCAAAATCGAAGGGACAGAATTTGTAAGGGATAACCAATGAAGACAATATGGCACGATATCAGGTACGGACTGAGGATGATGGCGAAGAGTCCCGGTTTCACAGCTGTGGCCGTGGTGTCGTTGGCGCTGGGGATTGGGGCCAATACGGCCATTTTCAGTCGGCTCAACGCTGTGTTGCTTAAATCGTTACCAGTGAAGAAACCGCATGAATTACGAGTGCTCAAATGGATAGGAGAAGATCTTAAATTTCTCTATATCACAGGCGATTGCAGTCAGACTCCCAATGGACGAAATATAGCGGGCGCATTTACTTATCCAATGTATTGTGATCTTCGTGACCATGTAGCGGGTGCAGTGGACATCTTTGCATTTTCACACTTCGTTGATCTATCCATACTGACACAAAACAAAGCCACATCCGCATCGGGTCGAATGGTCTCCGGTAATTTTTTTGGTGACTTGGGCGTCAAACCACTGCTGGGCAGGACCATCGAACCTGAAGATGATCGGCGGGGAGCCAAACCTGTGGTTGTGATTTCACACTGGGCTTGGCAATGGTATTTCGGACTCGATCCTGAAATTATTGGGCAAACCGTGGCATTAAACGATAATGCTTTCACGATCATCGGTGTGCTCCCCAAAGGTTTCTTTGGGCCGAAGGCAGGTGAACGTAGCGATTTCTATAATCCGCTTTCAGCTCAACCCGAACTGTATCCCGACTGTCCCCTGGATTCGCTCAAACACTGGTGGGTTCAGATCATGGTGCGAATGCGACCCGGCGCAAATGATTCTCAGATACAGGCTGTATTGACTGTTGCTTTAAATCAGACGGTTAGCGCAAACGCTTTAAGCCATTCGGCCAAACCTTTCCACGCCCTCTTGGAAGATGGCAGTAGAGGACCTCGCACGTTTCACGACAAACGTCTGGTAAAGCCCTTATTCATGCAGATGGGCATTATTGGCATGGTGCTGTTAGTAGCTTGTGCCAATCTCGCGGGTCTCTTGCTGGCTCGTGGCGCAACACGGCAACATGAGCTTTCGGTACGTGTGGCTTTGGGGGCAGGCCGCTGGCAGTTGATACGTCAATCCCTGACGGAAAGCATGCTCATTTCCATTATCGGGGCCGGACTTGGGCTGCTCATCGCGATCGGGGGCAAAAAATCTATATTCAGTTTTCTTTTGCCGGCACAGACCAATTTTAACCTTCAATGTGACATGACCGTGCTCGGTTTTGCTATAGTGATTTCGCTTGCTGCAGGATTGTTGTTCGGTTTGATGGCCTACAATATCACGCGGCGAATCCCTGAAATCGGCATCCGTATGGCCCTAGGTGCCACACCACGGAACGTAGCCTGGCCTATCCAGCGTGAGGCATTGACCTTGGCTGCCATCGGTGTGGCCGTTGGCCTTCCCATCGTCCTGGCCCTGGCCCGTATGACCCAAAGCATGATATATGGCATCGAACCGCACGATCCTCTCACTATGATTGGGGCCGCCGTGCTAATGGTCGCCGTCGCGGCTCTGGCCGCTTGGATTCCGGCCCGCCGCGCAGCGAAGATCGATCCGATGGAGGCGCTGAGATACGAGTGATTCAGGGAAAACAAAACTCGGAGGGAAAAACTAATGAAGACAATATGGCATGACATGCGTTATGGGCTTCGCCAGTTGCGTAAGAGCCCCGGTTTTACTGTGGTTGCGGTGCTGTCACTGGCCCTGGGTATTGGAGCGAATACGGCGATCTTCAGTATGATCAACGGCATCCTGTATAAGTCTTTGCCTGTTCGCGATCCGCATGAGTTGCGTGTGATTAACTGGACATGTGATATAGTTCATAATGTGAACATGATGAGCGAAATTCAAGGGGGATACGCCCTCACCAAGCTTGGCACGCACTCCCGCGGATCCTTCCCGTATCATGCATACCGGGATTTCGCCAGGCAGACACAGGGTCTCTTCGATCTTTTTGCCCTTTCCGACGGTGGGTATTCCGTGACGATCAATGCCGGCGGTGTTCCGACTTCGGCCAATGCACGGATGGTGTCGGGCAACTTTTTCAAGGGCTACGGCGCACCGGTCCTGATTGGCAGACCGATTACACCCGAAGATGACCATCTTGGCGCCCCGCCTGTCGCCGTCCTTACCTATCCTATTTGGCAGCGCGTTTTTGGTCTCGATCCTCATGTTATTGGCCGGACTCTCACGGTAGGCAAAACAGGTTTTACCATCGTTGGCGTGCTGCCTCGTCGTTACGTCGGTCCCATGGCCGGACAAAGCCGAGCCGATTTCTATGTACCTCTGACGGCTCAGCGGCAACTTCTGCCCGATGAGAGGTGGTTGGAAAAGGATTACGTATGGTGGATTCAAATGATGGGGCGGCTGGCTCCCGGGGCTGATGAGGTTCATATCCAGGCATCATTGGAGCCTCTGTTCAGTCATGTTGTTAATCGCTCCGGAGCGGAGATAGACCGGCCCGGGATCGTGTTAAAGAAGGGTCATCAAGGGATACTACGTAATCGTCGAGGGACGGCTGAACCCTTCTGGTTGCTGCAGATCGTGGTGGGCCTGGTCTTGCTGATCGCCTGCACGAATCTGGCCGGCTTGCTTCTGGCTCGGGGGGCGGCCCGTCAACATGAGATGGCCGTGCGGGCGGCGATGGGCGCCGGGCGGTGGCGTCTTATACGTCAATCCCTCACGGAGAGTATGATCCTGTCACTGGGAGGCGTTTGTTTCGGATTGGTGCTGTCCATATGGATAAGAGGGGCACTGAGCGGTTTTAGAGTCGGTCCGTTAAGCAATCGACACTTCAATCTACGGATTGATGCGAACGTTTTGATGTTTGCGCTGGGCGCCGGGGTGGTCACTACCTTATTATCCGGTCTTTTTCCGGCATTACGCGCCGGCAAAACCGATCCATTGGCAGGGCTCAAAGATGCCGGAAGCTCCAGCGCCCCCCGGCTCCGTCTGGGGAACATGCTGGTCAGTGCGCAGATGGGAATGTCCGTTCTTTTTGTTGTGATCGGCGGGCTCTTGTGTCGAACGCTGACCAATCTCTATCGAATAGATCCGGGATTTGACACGGAGAATCTCTTATTGGTTCCAATCGATCCCGGCGAGTCCCTGTCCACCCCGAGAGATGGGCAACGCTTCTTTGACGCCGTGCGTCAGAAGATTGCGGGAATCCCCGGCGTCCGGTCCGTCGCCCTCTCCAATACGACATTGACGGGTGGATACGGATGGAGCCCTGCCATATCGATCCCGAGCCGTCCCGATGAAAGGCCGCGCGATTTAGATTTAATTGCACTGAGCGTGAGTGAGGGATACTTTGCGACCCTGGGGATCAATCTGCTGAGTGGACGCGACTTCCGCGTAACGGATACAGAAGGCTCTCAGCGTGTCGTCATCGTCAATGAAGAATTCGGACGTTTGTGTTTCCCGGATGAGAATCCCCTGGGCCAGTTCATTGTGATTGATGATGAACAACATCGAATCGTGGGTCTGTGCAGTGACCACAAATATTGCGGCTTGCGCCGAGGCATTTCACCGATTCTTTACAGACCTCATAGTCAATGTGAGCTGTCCAGTATGACCTGCATGATACGCAGTCTGCTTCCACCCTTGTCTCTGGTGCCTGCCGTGCGCAAGGCCGTGGCCGAGATCGACCGGAACCTGCCACTGGAGGGAATTACGACGCAGAAACTCGCTATCAAGGCGTTTGCTCGTCTGGAACGCCTCATGGCATCGCTTTTTGGCAGTTTTGCCTTCCTGGGTCTGGCGCTGTCCTGTATCGGCTTGTACGGACTGATGGCCTACAATGTCGCACGACGGACTGGTGAAATGGGCATTCGCAAGGCTTTAGGCGCCCGTCCCTGGGACGTGGCCCGGCCGATCTTCCGAGAGGCCCTGACGCTCACGGCCATAGGCTTGGCCATCGGCTTGCCTGTTGCTCTGGCTCTGGCTCGTTTGGGCCGAGCTGTTTTCTACGGCATCGAACCGCATGATCCTCTCACGGTAATTGGAACCGTCGTGATTATGATTGCCGTCGCGGCCCTGGCCGCCTGGATACCCGCCCGCCGGGCGGCCAAGATCGATCCAATGGAAGCACTGAGATATGAGTAAGACTAAAAAGTAAGTTGTTCATTAATGGCTATGGATTGTTCGCAAAAAACTAACGGCCAGCAACTACCAACTCAAATATGGAGTATTTTTATGATTACACTGAACAACATTCAAAAACGTTACAACACGCGTGCCGGATTTGTCTATGTGTTGCAACAGATCAATTTGACGTTCGAAGAAGGAGAATTCGTTACCATCATGGGACCGTCCGGGGCCGGCAAGACCACCTTACTGAACATCATCGGCATGCTTGACGGCGAGTGGGAGGGCGAATACTATTTGGACGAGAATCCCGTACACGAACTCAAGAACAAGCAGCGTCTGGCCCTAAACCGGCAGTATATCGGCTTTGTCTTTCAGAACTTCAATCTTCTGGACAGCCTGACGGTGTACGAGAATCTGGAGACTCCGCTGTCCTATCGCAACGTCAAAGGCTCCGAGCGAGCAAGTATTGTCTGCGATACGCTGGACCGGTTCGGCATTGTGGGCAAGAAGGACCTGTACCCCAGCCAACTCTCCGGCGGCCAGCAGCAGCTCGTGGGCGTGGCGCGGGCCGTAGTGGCCAGCCCCAAGCTGATCCTCGCGGACGAGCCGACGGGCAATCTGCATTCGAGCCAGGGCAAAGACGTCATGGAGTTGCTCAAGAAGCTCAACCGCGAAGGCACCACGATCATCCAGGTGACCCATAACGAAAGTTATGCGGCCTATGGCAATCGCATCATCAAACTCAAAGACGGCTGGCAGGACGGTGAGGTCATTATCGAGCAAGCGGATGAAAAGGAGTAAGTCATGACGGCTCTATGGCAAGATATACGCTATGGAATTCGGTTGCTGGCAAGGAATCCTGGTTTCACGGCGGTGGTGGTTCTGGTTCTGGCGATCGGCATTGGAGCGACGACGACGGTATTCAGCGTCGTGAATGGAGCATTGCTTAGACCATTGCCGTACCATGAACCTGAACGGTTGGCGAGTATCTGGGAAGAAAGCAGCACAGATCCCCTTTATGCGATGGGGGGATTAATTTCCGGTCCGAACTTTCGCGATTGCCGAAATTCAAGTCGTGCCTTCCAGGACATGGCCATGATAACTGGCAAACCGTTCGCGATGCGACATCGGAACAGATTGGAACCGGTTAACGCTTTGGAGGTGACCTCCAACCTGTTCGAAATGCTCGGTATTCGTCCGGCGCTCGGAAGGTTATTCTATCCGGAAGAGGGAAAGAATGGTTTTCAACAAGTGATACTCCTGACGAATCCGTGCTGGAGGAAGAGGTTCCAAAGCGATCCCAAGATTGTCGGAGAATCCATTAGTATGCGATCTTTCCGCCGGGGCGAACAGAGCTATTCGATTGTCGGCGTTTTGCCGCCGGGATTTACCCAGCCTGTTTATCCGATGTATCAGTACGATTTTGTTGTTCTTTTTGGGACTGAAGAGGAAGGGACGTTTCGAGAGGCCAGACGCTACAAGGCAATAGGTCGGCTTCGCGATGGTGCGACGATGAAAGACGCCCGGACAGAGCTGAATCTTATCAGTTCGCGCTTGCAACAGGAATATCCGAAAGAAAACGGAGATTTTTTCCTCGTGATAGAGTCTCTGCGTTCGCAGTACTCCGGCGAGACGGGGCCCGTGCTTTATCTTTTGCTGGGGGCGTCCGGATTATTGCTGATCATCGCGTGTGCGAATGTCGCCAATTTGCTTCTCGTTCGAGGGCTCCAACGTCGCCAGGAAATCGCCATCCGCGGCGCACTGGGGGCCGGCCGGTTGTGCGTGTTGAAGCAGTTCGCCGTCGAAGGTTTGATATTGACCATGTTGAGCGTACCCGTGGGTGTGCTGTTGTCGACCTGGGGACTTGACACTCTGCGCCCGCTGATTTTAACTTATGTGCCCGCCGTTGGGGGAATCGATCTGGATGTAAAAGCCCTTGGCTTCGCCGGGCTTGTTGCCCTGTTTACGGGGGTGACATTCGGTTTAATTCCGACCGTCCATATCTTAAGGACAAATTTATCAACGATCCTGAAAGGGGGCTCGACGCAGTCCACGACAGGTGTTCAGGCCCGGCGTATCCGTATGCTCCTCGTCGTTTCGCAGGTCGCTCTGGCCTTCGTGTTAATCGTTGGCGCCGGCCTTGCCGTTAGGACGTTTTCGAACTTATTACGGATTGATCCCGGCTTCAATCCACACAATGTACTGAATGTAGGAATTAACATGCCACAGGGCAGATATAGGGGGACGCGTCTTGATATTTTCCACGAAGAGCTCATGGCGCCAATCCGAGCACTACCCGGTGTGATCGCGGTAGCAACCTCAGGCGGTCTGCCCCTGGTCGATCAAGGGCACCACTTCATTTTTGACATTGAGGGTCGCGCGGCGTCATCACCGGACGGCCATGATTCATATTCTTCCTGGGTGAGTACCGACTACTTTCGCACGCTTCGAGTCCCTCTGCTCATGGGAAGGGATTTCCAGGACACCGATAGGCTTGGATACGATCAGAGCTCTAACCAGTCGGTCATCATCAACAAGGCGTTTGCCGATCGCTTCTGGCCGGACGGAAATCCGATCGGAGAACGGCTAAAACGCTACAATGGAAGCGATTCTTATGAGATTATCGGAGTGGTTGAAGATGAATGCTATCGCACTTCTCAGTTGACCGGGGAACTGGACATCTCCCCGAGAGCCTACTTCAATCGACACTATTCGGGTTCCGTCAATTTGACGATTCGCACGAAGGCGAATCCGTTGAGTTTGGTCTCATCGGTCAGGGCGATTATTCACGAACTGGATGATGAAATTCTTCTACGTCACGTCGGATTGATGGAAGATCATCTGAGGGAAAGGTTCAGATCGCAACGCCTCACCATGCTCCTCGTCGGGATCTTTGCAGTCTTTGCGTTCACGCTGAGTGTTGTCGGGCTCTATGGAGTGATGGCACATTCAGCGAAGAGCCGCTCGCACGAGATCGCCATTCGGATGGCGACAGGGGCCAGGCCGGGAGACATCCTGAGGATGATTTTGAAACAGGGTATCATCGTTATTTTAATAGGGACGGGAGTTGGATTGATTGGATTGCTCGCCATTGCGCGAGTCGCAGCCGGTTATGTTTATGGTGTTGCTCCTCTGGATCCGTTGACGCTAATCAGTGCAGTGCTTCTTCTCGGTGTTGTTTCGATTCTGGCCTGTTTTTTTCCCGCCCGCCGGGCAGCCAGTATCGATCCCATGGAAGCTCTTCGGTATGAATAGGAGAAAAGTAAATGGGCGCCTTATTTCAAGATGTTCGTTATGGAATTCGGATGCTGTTGAGGAAACCCGGTTTTACGTTTGTGGTCGTGTTGGTTCTGGCTCTGGGGATTGGGGCGAATACGGCCATCTTCAGCATCGTTGAGCAGATACTCCTGCGGGCTTTGCCCGTCAAAGATCCCGCCTCTCTGGTCATTGTCGTGACGCAGGGTAAGCATGTGGGAGCCAGTTGGGGTAGCCACATGCTTTCTTATCCCATGTTCAAGGATTTCCAGGATTGGGAGAGCCCCTTTGATGGTGTGCTGTGCTGGCGCCCAGAAAACGCCACGATGCATGATGGCCGGGGAGCCGAGCAGGTGGAAGTCGAGTTAGTCTCGGCCGGCTACTTCGACGTTTTGGGCGTGTCGCCGGCCCTGGGCCGGACATTCTTCGCAGAAGATGAAACGGCGCCGGGGGCTAATCCGGTGGCTGTACTCTCTTATGATTTCTGGCAAACCCGTTTCTCGGGCGATCCGAACGTTGTCGGCCGTACGCTGCGGATGAACGATTCGGCCATAACCGTAGTTGGCGTAGCGGCCCAAGGCTTCAAAGGAGTTAGTCTGGATTCCCGCCCGGGGATATTTATGCCTATCACAATGAAGAAGCTCATTACCCCGTGGTGGTCCGCATGGGATGACCGGCGTACTCAATGGGTTCGCGTCCTGGCGAGGCTGAAGCCGGATTTCTCCCGCGAGCAGGCCGAGGTTGTTATTCAAGCTCCGTATCGGCAAATCATCGAGCAAGAGACTCGGGAAGCCGGATTTGCAGGTGTCTCGGCCCATGAGCAAGACCAGTTTCTCCGGTCACGCCTTGTACTGTGGGTAGGGGGGCGGGGTCATTCATTATTGTCTTTTGGTCTTCGTGAGCCGCTTAGCCTTCTCATGATTCTTGCCGGTCTGGTGCTTCTGGTTACATGTGCGAACGTTTCCAATCTGCTCATCTCACAAGCGACAAGCCGTCAAAAGGAGATCTCAATCCGACTGGCGATGGGCTCCGGTCGTTTGAGAATTATCAGACAAGTATTTATTGAAAGTCTGCTATTAGCCTTGATGGGGGGATTGGCTGCTTTGTTGGTCGCCTCATGGACCGCTCGTGCGATCCTCGTTTTAGCACCGGGGCCACTGAGGCTATCAATCTGGCCTGGTATCAACGGACCGGTATTGGTCTTCAATTTTATCGTCTCTGCCGTGGCGGCGATTCTATTCGGACTGTTGCCAGCGTGGAGGACAACTCGATTGAATCTCATTTCCACACTCAAGGATCAGGCAACAGCGGTGGCCGGTGGACCGGGAACGCGCCTACGACAGGGTATGGTCGTGATACAGATGGGACTGTCTCTGGTCCTTCTGATCGGCGCGGGATTGCTTGTACGCAGCTTAGCCGCGCTCTATCGAGTGGATCCGGGCTTCCAGACAACGAATCTGGTTCGCTTCCAACTGGATCCTACTCAGAGCGGGTACGATGGGAGGCGTAAACTCGATTTCTGCCGACGATTAAAGACGCACCTGGAGGGGATGTCGGGTATCCAGTCGGTTGCTTTTGGGCGTGTGCCGCTTCTCGAAGGGTTCGCCTGGACCTACGGGATCGTTGTAGAAGGCTATCCGCTTAAGGAAGACGAAAATCTGGTGACCTCATGCGATTCTGTTTCGCGTGATTACTGCAAAACCCTGGGCGTTCCTCTGAAACGAGGTCGTCTGTTTAACGAGACGGATGAAATACCCGGTGCTGCAAAGGTCGTGATCGTCAATGAAACTTTTGTGCGGACCTTCTTCCAGGACCGCAATCCGCTGGGCTGTTATGTGGGATTGCGATGGAGGGGGGACGCCAAGCCGGATAGAATAATTATCGGAGTCATAGCGGATTCGAAGAGCCACTCACTACAAAATGACGTGCCCCCACTGATGCTCATGCCATATAGCCAGATCGGCATGATTGAAATGACGGTTTACATTCGGACAACTCTGCCTTCACACCAGGTCTTTAAATCTCTTCGCAAACGCGTTCATGAGATCGACAGCCGCATCCCAATCTACGACATGATCACCATGAAGGGGCAGTTGGACAATTCACTTGCGAGGGAGCGTTTGGTGGGTTTCCTTTCAAGCCTGTTCGGTATATTAGCGCTGGTCTTGGCGATGATTGGGCTCTATGGCGTAACGGCATACAGTGTGGCTCAGCGGATACGGGAAATCGGCATTCGGATGGCCCTTGGTGCACAGCCGAAGAATGTGCTGAGTATGATGTTGTATAAAGGAATGATTCTGGCGGGAGTGGGTATCGGCATCGGTTTGGTCGTTGCCTGGGGATTGACCCGTATATTGCATAGTCTTCTTTTTGGCATTACTCCCACCGATCCGGCTACTTTTATCTGTTCGGCTCTGTTATTAACCGCAGTTGCTCTGCTGGCCAGCTATATCCCCGCCCGCCGAGCGGCTCGGATCGATCCCATGGAGGCGTTGCGGTACGAGTGAGAAAAACAGAATAAAGAACACAGAAGACAGAATACAGAAGGAATGATAAATGAAGACAATATGGCAAGACATTCGTTACGGGCTTCGTCAGTTACGTAAAAGCCCCGGCTTTACTGCGGTGGCGGTGTTAACATTGGCAATTGGTATCGGGGCCAATATGGCGATCTTCAGCTTCGTCAGAACAGTCCTGTTGGATCCGTTGCCTGCTCACGACTCTGACCAACTGGTTCAGATACGCGCTCTGGATAAAAAGAGCGGGAAGTATTGTATGGGTCTCAATCCACCCACGATAAGTGAGTTATACAAGCATGATAAGATTTTCTCGGAATTAGTGGTCACCGAAAACCATTCACTTGTCTATCACGATCAAGAAGAACTGAACCGAGAAAGAGCGTGGGGTCATGAGGTCACTCCGAACTTTTTCAATATTTGGGATGTTGTACCCCTGTTGGGCCGGACGTTCACCGCAGACGAAGGACAACCGGGCAAAGAGGAAGTTATCGTTCTTAGCCACGCGTACTGGAAAGGCCGCTTTGGCGGCCGAGCCGACATTATCGGGGAGACGATTCATTTTGATGGGCTTGATGCGATCGTGGTGGGCGTGATGCCGCCCCATTTTCGATTTCCGTACAGTGGGCTCAAATATTGGGTTCCGGAAGATGCTCCGGATTATCCTGATCGTGGTTACCAATTTCGTAGTTGGGGAGTGATGGCCCGGTTACAGCCGGGTGTAACGTTAGCGCAAACCCAAGCCTTATTGGATACCCTTGCGGCACGGCACGCCCGAAACATTCCCGAACATAACGAAGGATTCGGTATCACGGTTCGTCCTCTGCGGATGATGTTTACTACCGAGGCCGTTCAGAAAACACTCTTGAGTTTGTTGGGTGTCGTTGGTTTCATCCTGTTGATCGCCTGCGCTAACCTTGCCAATCTGCTCTTTGCCCGTACGGAGAACCGAAAACGAGAGCTCGCGATTCGCAGTGGCTTGGGAGCCGGGAAACTCCGACTTCTTCAACAACTGCTCACGGAGAGCGTCATTCTGGCGATCCTCGGCGGCCTCTGTGGGTTGCTGGTGACCTATTGGAGCATAGAAGCTCTGACCATAATAATCCCCGAGAACATGCCCCGGCTAAAACCCGTGCGGATCGACTTTGGATTGTTTGGAATCACCTTACTGTTCTCCGTGGCCGTCGGGATCGCATTTGGCTTGGCCCCTGCCTGGATTGCTTGTCGAGGGGAGATAATCAATTCTTTAAAACAAGCGATTTCTACTGTCAGCCCGGACCGAATGCGGAAACGTCTAAGCGACGCCTTGGTCGTGTTGGAAGTGGCCGTGGCCGTGGTTTTGTTGAGTGGTGCCGGATTGATGATATCCAGCGTCATCAAACTCTTGCACGTTGACCCCGGATACGACCCAACCAATCTTGTGCGCGCTCATATGGCGCTTCCTGGGAAATATGGGGACTTGGAAATGAAAAGCCATTTCTTACGACAATTACACGAACGTTGGTCTTCTCTGCTTGGCGTAGAATCCGTGGGAATCGGCGTTACTTACTTTGGACAGAGGTCGGAAGACTGGATCAGTTCCGATGGGGCCACCGTAAAAGTTAAGAAAGTCGGATGCGGCATTGGTACCGAAGACTTCCTAAAAACCACTGGCGCTCGTTTAGCTGCCGGTCGATACCTGGAGCGGTCCGATATCGGTGAAAACCAGAAGACCATTGTTGTCAATAAAATGATGGCGCAGCGTTTCCGGCTCGGGGATAATCCCGTGGGACAAATTGTCACGCACGTGACCGACCAAGGTCCTATGCGTTATGAAGTTGTGGGTGTGGTAAATGATTCACGGGATCTCGGCTTAAATCAGGAGATAGAGCCCCTTTATTTCCGTCCCTATCAGGAAATGCCGGGGACCTCCCCCCATTTCATGATCATCCGAACGACAGTGAAGCCCTCCTCGATTCTTACGGGTCTGCGGAAGGAACTGAAGGTCCTTGAGCCGACGATGGATTCGCCCATTTTTGTCATGGTAGAGGACTCGCTATACAACTCCACAGCTTCTCACAGAATCTATATGAAATGCCTGGTATTAGCTGCCGCCGTGGCACTCAGTCTAGCCGCACTGGGGATCTATGGGGTTCTGGCCTATTCGGTCGCCCGACGGACCAAGGAAATGGGCATCCGCATCGCCTTGGGTGCGCTGCCCTCGGAGATCATCCGACACACAATGCGGCAAGGCATGGGAACCGTTGTCATAGGCATCTGTATAGGTCTGCTTGCAACGTTCTGGATATCCCGTTTCATTGAGTTCTTGCTCTTTGACATGAGTCGCCACGACCCTTTAGTCCTGGCGGGTGCCGTTACTGTGTTCATTGCCGTGGCCGCTTTAGCCTCCTGGATCCCCGCCCGGCGAGCAGCCAGGGTCGATCCGATGGAAGCGCTGAGATACGAGTAGTTCAAAAGGCAACAAGGACGAAAGAAACACGAGATATAAGGAATCTATTATGACGACAATATGGCATGACATCAAACTCGCCGTCCGCATGCTGACCAAACGGCCCGTCTTCACGGTTATCGCCTTAATCACACTAGGCCTGGGAATTGGTGTTAATACTATTATGTTCAGTGTTGTGAATATATTGGCATTGCGCCCTGTGAATGTGAAGAATCTGGAGGAATTGGTTATATGCAAAACCGCGCGCGGCGCGATGGGCGATCGTTTTGAATACGCTATGTACGAAAGGATCCGCGCAGACAATCAAATATTCACGGATGTCATGGCGTTCTCAAAATACAGTGAAACACCCAATTGCATGCTCAGGTTGGGTGATCTCTCTACCCCCGGGAGGAAGACATTCGTAACGAGTAACTACTTTTCCTTGCTGGGCGTAACGCCTGTCCAAGGACGGGATTTCTATCCGAACGAAGAGACACCGGGTACGGTCATGGTAGGAATCCTGAGTCACCAGACATGGCAGCGTCTGGGCGCAGATCCGCAGATCATCGGCAAGGTGGTTTATGTCAGTGGTTTTCCCTGTCGTGTTGTCGGTATTATGCCCAAAGGATTTTCGGGCCCTACGCTTCTCTTCGGACCGGACATCTGGTTGCCCCTTGGGGCCTACTCCAACATGCTCTCCGAAAAACAACGAGAAAGGATTGCCAAGAAGCCTGGCTTGAAGCAATTGATTAGGTATCCAATCTGGTTGGTCCCCGTCGGACGACTCAAATCCGGTTTAACCGCCTCTAGCGCGCAGGTTCACTTCAGAGCTCTGTCTCGTCCTCTATTAAAGCTGTTTCACCCCGCTGATAGGACACGAAACAGCAACTGGTGGCTGGTATCGCTCCCCAGATTCAGTCTGGATATAGAGGACAGTGACATGAAATTGCCGTTTTTCATTTCGTTACTAATGGTCGCTGGCTTAGCCATCATGGGCATTGCCTGTTTGAACCTCGCCAATATGTATCTTGTGCAGGGGGCCGCTCGGCATCGGGAGATTGCAGTACGAACGGCCTTGGGATCAAGCCGGGCAAGGATCGTTCGCCAACTGTTAATTGAGGCCTTGTCAATGGCCCTGCTGGGTGGCATTGTTGGGCTGCTGATTGCCTTTTGGGGGATGACGTTTCTGAATAAGTCGGTCGTAAGTCGTGTCGCCCTATTACAGAACATGACGCTTGGATTTGATATGAGTGTGCTTCTGGCCAGCCTCGTATTTTGCCTTATTTCCACTCTCCTTTTCGGTCTGCGTCCTGCTATGCGTTTGTCCAAGCGTGACTTTATGTCTGACTTGCGGGAACTGTATGGTGGGTTGTGTCAGTCTTCAACGAAAACCCATCGAATTCTACCCTCCGGTCTGTCCGTCGCCGGTCAGATCGCCTTGTCTGTCGTGTTGCTGATGGGAGCGGCTTTATTCACCCACAGTGCCTTGCGCGCGGCCTATTTGACGCCCGGTTACAATTTTGACGGCAAATTGGTCGTGGATATCGATTTTCGGACTGAAGGGTATACCAAGCTCATGCGTGTGCAGTTAAGCCAAAAATTGCTGGATCATATGCACGCCCTTCCGGAGGTCCAAGCTGCTGGTCTTTGCACTAATATTCCCTTTGGGCATACCTATACATTCTGCTACGCGGCCCTGACAGACGGCGAGGCCGATTCAACAACCGATGCCAGTATAGCGTCGACGCAGAGCGGAATCTTTAGCTACACACACACCATAGCCGGTGATTATTTGCAGGCAGTGGGATTGCCCCTGCTGCAGGGGCGTTATTTTACTGCTGCTGAAGCCGCCAACGAGTCCAAAGTTGCGATTATCAGTGAGGACTTGGCACATAGACTCCGACCGGATGGCAATGTGCTGGGGTGTTTGCTAAAGTGGGGGCATGAGATCGTGGGAGTGGTTCCAAATAGTCGCCATAGAATCTACGCAAATAAGACGGATTCCTTTGTCTACTTTCCCATAAGTAATCCGGAGGCCATGTATCTGATCCTGCGTGTCAAGGATAGCCTGGTTGGAAGTGAGAAGGCCCTGCTTAAACGAATTCGTCAGGAAATCCGGGTTGTGGATCCCCGTATTGCTGTGGTTTCTGCCACTA
>Ga0272441_10007052_pt1 | contig 18449 bp, 9 predicted proteins | sample SSMProp6N_FD_193582 | JGI IMG/M metagenome (GOLD analysis project Ga0272441, IMG submission 193582) | Marine sediment archaeal communities from Little Sippewissett salt marsh, Falmouth, MA, United States - SSM-Prop-6N | ecosystem: Environmental > Aquatic > Marine > Wetlands > Sediment ... | reverse complement strand
CAGGCGCCAGATATAAGGATGATCCATAGTAATCCGACTCAGTGAAAATTGAAATGGAGGATTTTTGATTTCAGTGGATGAAAAGACAGTATCCTGACTGACCGCATCGATCCAGCACAGAGCGTAAGCATCCACGCCGGCCACCGGATTCCACATCAATTCAAGGGTTCCTTCATCCTGATTCACCCGAACCCGCATGGACCCGATCAGTATTTTCCGGACCGCGGATGGCGCAATCTCCATATCGCCTTTCAGCGCCTGTACATCCGGATCATGCGGTGTGAGAAGCTGGGGCGCCTCATGAGAGGCAATCATCTCGTCTGACACTGAAGGACCGAACAGGGCATCTTTCATATGGATGGCCACAACTGCCACAACAATGAGGATCGAAGCGGCCACTGCATATCGCATGGTTTTTTTGGGGATCAGCACATCAAACAGGCGGAATCCCGGCTTTTCTTCCTGCACGGCCTTTCGGAACGCCCGGATATGCTTTTTTATCGTTCGAACCGCGGGCGAGAAAGCATGCAGCTCCTGAAAACAGGCATCGCATTCAAGCACATGCGCCTCGAACTGCGCTTTCTCATCGGGTGTAAGCAGATCGAACTCATAGCGTCCGATCATCCGTCCGATTTCCGGATTTTTGCATTCAGTCATTAGAGCACCCCCGTGCGTTCGGCTTCGAGTCTCAGCTGTTTTCTGCATTGCGAAACAAGCACATCGATCTGCTGGCTCGACCGGTTGGGAAACTGTTCGGCCATAAACTTGCGATCGCCCTCTGAAAACAAGACACGGAATACCTTGATGCAGGCTTTCCGTTTCATCCGACCCACCAAGTTTAACAGTTGTTCCTTTAAATCCATGCCTTCGGCCAGGATATCCGGTTTAAAATGAAAGGCATCTCCCTCATATGGATCCACAGGATCGGATTCAGGATATTGCTCTCTCATGGATTCCGCTTCCTCCGGCTTCACTTCAGTTGCCGGTCTTCTGTCAACCACATCGGACAATCTTTGAGAATACACTCTTTCATGCGTTTCATCTTCAACCGGTTTTTCCCGGTGCATCCGCCTGATTTTCTGCCTTCGGCGATCCTGATACTTATGATTTAGAACGGTCTGGGCCCATTGAATGAACAATCCGCGAAATTCGGCTTTTAGACACCGGTTCGAAACGGTACTGACGGCTTCGCTGACAACATCTTCAACATCGGCTTTATCCCAGTGAATCAAATCAGAGCTCACTTTACGTTGAATATTTTTCTTGAATCTTTTCTCAAGCATGGTTAATAATCTCTTTTCTGCGGCCTGTTCATGGTGACGCATGGAATCCAGCAATTCGAAAAAATAGGTATCGATTTCCAGATCCAAAACATCCTGGGTCCACCCGATCAAAGACAAATTCCGGGGCGATTTTCCATGGTGCTGACGGTACTCCTGTTTAAATTGTTCGATTGCCCGTTTCGAGACTGTTTTTGCGGCTGCCTCGTTACATAATATATCTCGCGCGGATTGAAAAAACCTTGCATTTAAATCACTGAAATTTTCACTATCAAATTTCATTTGAATTCACCAATCAGATATGATCTGATGATACGACCGTTTTAAAAGCAGTTGAAAGAAATGAAGCATATAAAGTAAACAAGGGGGGATAATAGCGGATGCAATGAAACATCTTTTTCAATCCAGATCAAATGGTATCAAGCGTATAATATCGAGGAATATAAGCGATTATATTATGTTATATATAAAGAAAATTTCCCTGAAAAGCAATGAGAATTTAATGGAGGGAGCTGTTGTCTATTAAAAGTGGCTGTTGTATGTCTGGATCATGAAAAAATGAATCGACCACGTTGATCATGATCAGATATAATTGAAGGCAGGTTCTTTTACAACGCACCACATCGCAGGTTCAGATTCTTCGCCCCCGGCACAAAACGCCGGATGCTCAGAATGACAACTTTTTTATTTTTTTGTTCTTTGTTCTTATTTCTTTCTTCTTGATTCTTTTTATTTCTTTGTTCTTTCTCTCCGCTTCTCCCCTTCTCCGTTTCACCGTTTCTTTGTTTTTATACCCAACGACTCTTTGTCTTATACCTTATACCCTATACCTCTATAACCCTACGACTCTACGACCCAATGACTCTATGACCCTATGACTCTACGACCCAGGCAGGGACCCTACGCCCCAGGGACTCACTCCATCACCACCGGCTCTTTGCTCATCACAGAAAGATGATTGCGATGGCGAACGACCATGTAATAGGATCCGTCCTTGACGTTTTCAAATTCCAGATTTGTATTGAGGCCGTCCAAATCTGTGATCCATCCGTCCTTTCTGATGAAAAATGATCGGGACGCCTCGGCTTCACCTTCGGGCGTGCTTCTGAGCTCAACAAAAATCCAGTCCGTGATACCGGATGGAATCGTCTCCACCTCAAGGCTGTCGCTGTACGGAGATGTGGTCGGAATAAGGGCCCCGGTTTGAAGGGATACGGACATGCTGTCCCCGGCCGGAACATAAGCGCCTTCGAGCCAGATTTTGATCTGAATCCGGACCGATGGAATTGAAATAATAAATATCCCGTCGCTCGTATCGACCGGGCTCCCGTCTGTATCGGATATCCTCACCATGCAGTTGTCCGATGATGTGTCCGGGACCGTCCATGAATAGATGCCGTCGTCCGCTGTGCCCGATATCACCTCCGACCAGTCTGATCCGCTGTTCGTGGAATATTCAATACAGACATTTCCACTGGTTCCGGTCGATGTCCACATGACATCGTAACTGCTATCCGCCTCCCAGTTTTCATCTCCATTGGGAGCAGTCACGCTAATGACCGGAGGCTGTATCGTATAGGTTCCTGAAGCCGTGTCGCTCGGCAAATAATGACTTTTAAATGATCTCGCCTTTAATGTCATGGTCGAATCGATTACAATCGGGCTTTCATAAAGGCTGTCGCTTTCCGTGGGATCCGTACCGTTTGTCGTATAGCGGATGACCGCATCGGGTGTGGCACAGAGAATCGCCACCTGTTGAGCGGTCATATAGGTTCCCGGTTCAGGATCGAAAAACGGCGTTCCCGCTGTGCCCAGGACGGTGCCCGTATAGGCGTAAACACACGGATCAATATCATCTGAATCTTCTGAATTCCAGTAGGCAGATCCTGTGCTTTTTGACCAGAATACACCGGTCTCGATGGCAGGAGTGCAATAGCCGTCAATCACACCCTCAACGGGTATCGGATAATTGTATCCTGTCGTTTCATATCGGATTTGAATATAATAATCCCCGTCTTCAATATATACGGGAGATGAGAGTTCAAACGTTTCATATCCCAGATAGGTGCATGTCTGGGGAGGCATGGATGCCAATAGCCCGGTCAGCAAATCAGTCCCGTTGAAATCGTCATAAATATCAATCGTGACCACGGTTCCGGGATATCCTGCCCATGTGCCGATTTTGGTCAGTTGAATGCTACCGGAAGCGACAAACTTGACCAGAGCGTCCGCGGCCTGGCTGCCGTATCCCAAATGATAACCGGACCATCCCGATTCGGAATAGGTGTCAATCGCATTCAGCGGATGATCGGCGATATATCCCCTGAATAAAGTGAGGTCCGAATTCACCCGGCTGTCCTGGTAGGCAATATAAAAATAGCCGCCTTCCCCCCAGCCGGTCCCCCAGCTGTTCTTCGCAATCCAGGCGCCTGTGCCCCCGGCAGTAACTTTGCTGTCATCCCAGCCGGCAAGCGCGACACCGTGATTGGGATTGGCGTGGCCGCTGTAATAATAGGTTTTGCTGGAATAATTGAAACAGGAGGACGACCAGTACATCGATGTAAATAATGCGCCGTACTGCATGATGATACTCTTGATGAGATCCGGATCATCCGTGGGAATCAGCCAGCCCGAGGTGATCCATCCCTGGGGACGAAAACCCGATGGGCAGTCGACCTGAGTGTGCGCCGCACTGTATGGATCGTCACTTTCCGACAGAGGACCGGATCCCCTGGCGAAATAGGCCAATGATATTAAATCGTTCCCTCCCTGACAGGGGGGCCAGACAAAAGGCGGATGACAGGTATTCAAATTGTCTTCCGAAAGATTAAAAATCCCCTGGTCGATCATTTTCCAGTGAGATTCCAGAGCAGACATCGAAGCGAACGCCCAGCATGAACCGCAGCCGCCCTGATATTTGACTGAGGTGATGTCTCCGGTCACACGCAGGTCGAAACTCGGCGGTAAAGATAATAAAGCGGATGCCCGGCTTTTCAAATGCTCGGGCAACTCTCTTTGCAATTGACAGGGATGCGGAATATATCCCAGACCGAACCCTTCATCTGAAAGGCCTTTAAGGTCTCCATCCAGCCACTGAATAAAATCCGGATTGATTTCGGGATTCTCAATGCGTCTCAGGCTTTGTGAAAATACCGGAATGACAATGACAAACAATAAAATGACGACAAAACAGTGACGAACCATGATAATCATCTCATATTCATGATAAAAATTTCCCGAATCCGTCATGAATTTATGATTCAATCATTACAAAAACCGATCATCATGCGACGCTTTCTTTAATCAGTGCCTAATTCCACAACTTCGCTGCTCATCACAGACAAATGATTCCGATGGTTGACCACGATATAATACATGTTCTCCGGCGCATTCAGAGTGACGGATTCCGTCACACCATCATCGGACACGACGCACCCGTCATTTCGGAGCAATACGCTTTTGGACACAATCGGGGATCCTTCCGCGGTCTGTCTGAGCTGAACGAGCACCCAGTCTGTGATGGTGGCGGGCATGGCTTCAATCGTGCGCGGATTTTCCAGATAGGGCGAGATCAATGGCAAATGCGTACCCGTATTCAGGTCTATAGACATCTGATCAGTGGCTGATTGATACGGACCCTCTAAAAACAGTTTCAGACAGATCGTTACCGGACAGGTACTCAATGCCGCAATCTCGATCTCGGACAGTGCCCGGTCATATATCCGGACCTCATCGATCAGCCCGTCGAATGCGTTGCTGCCCACAGTTGGCGGATTGCTGCCGATCCAGGCAAACACTTCTGAATTCGTGCTCAATGCGCCTGTTTTGCCTGCGGATCCCACTTCTGTGCCGTTCAGATAAAGTGTCATTGCAGAGCCGTCGTACACAGCGGCTGCATGACTCCAGGTTTGAGCGGACAGATCACCGGATGACGCGATCAGAGTGGCAGTGGTTCCCTCTGTTTTCAGCCGGAATCGCAGCCGGTACTGACCGCTGCTGCCTGTCGTGCTCAGCATCCAGTAATGATCCGCAGTCTGAATGCCCGTGGCTTTTGAAATGAGCCGGGCGTCTTCATTGCCGAAATCATCCGCGTAAAACCAGCAGGCCAGCGTCAACGCACTGCCTGCGATGTCCAGTGTTCCGAGATCGATGTAATCATCGGAACCGTCGAAACCGGCAGCGCCGTCAATATGCCCGGATGACCACTGGCCGCCGTTTAATGTGCCGTTATTCTCATTTCCGGACCGGTCATGCACAATGGCTTCCGAAATTTCATCAAGATCATAATAGGCAGCAAGACCCTCTCCCAATTGTACCGGAACATATTGAAAATCAACCTCTGTATCCGAAGCGATGGGATTGCCGGAAATGTCTTCCACATCATTGACAGTCAGCGTGTAAGTGATGCCCTGTGAAAGTGTGGACGTGGTCAGCGAAACCGTCTGCTGATCCGGAGACAAGGCAGAAGCGGTCACAGAAATGCCTCCGCTTATGCTGTAATTGGATGGCGATTCTGCTGTGGACTCATCCAGATCTTCATTGAAACAGATTTGAACACGATTGGGATTCCCGATGGCGGACACCGAATTGATTTCCGGGGATGTTTCATCCTGTTCAATTGTAAAACCGGCGGATGCAATACTACTCGGATTCATGCCGTCTTTATAAGCAATGGCCTTGACTGTCAGGCTCTGGGATACCGGGAAAGCCTCTGAATATTCCGTGGAGCCGTCATCCGGATCGATTCCATCGGTGGTATAATAAATCACGGCCCCGGATGTGGATGTGGAAAGCGTCACTGAAACGGGTTCTGAAAACGTGCCGCCGTTCGGAGAAATATCCGGTGTGGCCACAGTCTGCATGCCGCTTTGAATCGCATCATTCCGCCAGATATGGAGATATTGATAATCATCCCAGGCAATGCTGACAATATCCGGATCACCGTCACTGTCCAGATCTGCGGTTTGCGCGCCTAAATGGCTCTCTTTGCCCGTATCCACGCCATTTTCATCAAACGATCCGGCTCCGTCATTCACCCAGATGGACAGTTTTTCTGTGCCCCGGTGCTCTCCCAGAACAATATCTGTGTCTCCGTCATGATCCATATCCGCGGCATCCATGGAATTGGTTGTGGCCTGGGAAACGATCAGATGCCGTGTCCATCCAGTGGATGCGGGATCTTCCGGCTGTTCCCACCAGTAATTAGCTGCGCCACTGCTGGCGCCATTCTCTTCTGTGCCGATAATATCGGGTTTGCTGTCTCCGTTTAAATCCGCAATAGCAAATCGGTCGGTCCACACGGATTCTGTCATGGCGCCGATATGATAAGCGGTCCATGAAGCAGAACCGTCTCCGGGATTTTCATACCATTCCACACGTTTGGTGCTGCCCGTGCCGCACGCCAGATCCGGATTGTCGTCACCATCAATATCACCGACGCCGAATCCCTCATCCGTGGGATTGCTGTGCACATGGATCAGAGGCCAGGGATCGACTGCCGGGCTGGCCGGAACCTTAAAATAATAGAGTCCGTTCCCACTGGTCACCACAATCTCAGGTTTTCCGCCGGATTCGATCTGGGCCAGCCGGTGCCCCTGGGATCCAATCGTATGACTGGCCTTCGGCACGGAGCCGATATCAGCGACCTGCGTCCAGGCACTTCCCTGGGCATCCGACGCTTCCAGCCAATAGAACCGCAGATCGGTGTCTATCGTCTTCTGAGCAATGATGTCACCCAGGGCGTCATCATCCACATCCATAAGCAGTACGGCATCCACGCTGTTCGGCAAACCGGTGCGCGTCCATGCAGATGTCATATCTCCGCCCGGATTCCTGTAAAAATAGGGGCCGGACGCGATATCCAGGTAATCATCTCCTGTGACGTCATCGAATGCCAGGCCGAACGCCTGAACGGTTCTGCTGTTATCCGCTTCAATATAGTGCCACTGATCCAGGGGCAGAATCGGATCGAGCTGATTTTCATAGAAATCGATGGGTGCCACATCGTAACTCCGGCTTCCCACAATATCGAGATCGCCGTCCGCGCCCATATCCGCGATTTTGGCAATATAGGTGGATTTCGAATCGACCGTATGACGTGTCCATGTGCTGCCATTTCCCAGGTTTTCAAACAGAACCACTTCGTTGGTCGATGCGGAGGGAAGCGTGCCGCCCACCACATCGATATCCCCGTCCCGGTCCACATCCCCGGCCTGAAGCGTATGGCAGTAATCAATAGTACCGATGACATGCTCCGTCCAGGGACCGTTCTCGGGATCGGTTGTAGAATACCAGGACACGGCGTACCCCGCATACTCGGAACTCGAAAAGATCGGTTCCACATATCCGTCATTGTTGATATCCGCGGCCTGTACACGGCAGGCCGTACTCTGGGCGTAGGATCCGATCGTTTTCTGCGTCCACGGATCAATCCGGTTCCCCGGATTCTGATAGAACACGCCGTTCGTGATAACGTCTATGTCTCCGTCCCGGTCGATATCCCCGGTTCCCATCCCCTCGGACCCGCCGACTGCCCAGGAAATCTGTGTCCAGCTGTCCGCTGAATTCTGAAAAAACAGAGCCGCCTTGACGGTAAAGCGAAGCACAATATCGGGAAGACCGTCTTCGTCAAAATCGGCCACAGAAACATCCTTGATATGGCTGTCGGATGCGGACCAGACCACATGCCGGGTAAATCCGTCCGTTTCAGGATTGCCGCCGTCATTCAGGGGATTTTCAAACCACCAGAGACTTTTATTCGCGCTGTTATGACTGTTGGGCACAATGATATCGAGATCCCCGTCATTGTCCATATCCGCCACCTGACAGTCGGGAACATAATTCATTTCCAAAAATGCCGTGGCATGGATATCATACTTTTCCCAGTTGGGATACTTGTACCAGGCAAACGCTCCGGGACTGAATTCACCCTCTGCAATAATGACATCCGGATACCCGTCCCCGTTCATATCTCCCAATGCCTTTCCCTGCGCGCACAGACTGGCAACGGTGGAATGATTGAAAGTGAGTGTTCCCTGGGCAAAAACCGGCAGGATTTTTAAAACGAATCCCGTGGCAAAAACGGCGATACTGCTTATTTTTATTTTACTTACCCTCATTTATAACAAGTCTGTTTGACATCAATGACCCTGTCTGAATGAAACACGGCAATAAAAATACCATTTGCTGAAATATGAACAAAACTTTAAATAACTGTTTTATACAGCAATCGTATTTCACTGCCCCATAATAGGACAGGACAAATCCTGAAGTTAAAAAATCAAATTTAAATCACTGGTATATTCAATATCATTGAATGATAGATAAAGAAAATAGAAATGCAAACTGAAATCCGAATTACGAATGTGTCTTCACAAAATCCACCAGTTCATCCACTCTGGCAAACGCAAGACCCACGACCGTATCTGCGGCTCCGTAATAAATTGCAATACGGCCGGTATCGGCGTCACAAACAGACGCACAGGGAAATACCACATTGGGCACATCGCCGACACATTCATAGAGCTCACGGGGATTTAAAATATAGGGTTTGGCGCGTCCGATCACTTTCCAGGGCTCGTCCGGATCAAGCAGCGCCGCGCCTGCACTGTATACAAATCCATTGCAGGATTGCAGCACGCCATGATAGATCATCAGCCAGCCCTCGGATGTTTCAATGGGTGAAGGGCCACCTCCGACCTTGGTATATTGCCAGGAATTGCCGACCGGTCCCATAACCCAGCGGTGTTTACCCCAATGAATCAAATCCGGGCTGTGGCTGAGATAAATATCTCCAAAAGGCGTATGACCGCTGTCGGAAGGACGACTGAGCATGACAAACCGGTCATTGATTTTTCTGGGAAAAAGCACGCCATTCCGGTTAAAAGGCAGTAATGCGTTTTCGATTTGATGAAATGTCTGAAAATCATCGGTCCAGGCCAGTCCGATCGTCGCACCATGATAATAATTGCACCACATGATATAATACCGTCCTTCAATTTCAACCACGCGCGGATCGTATCCATATATAAAATGACCAATCTCCGGATCGTCACATTGAAACTGAATCGGATTGGCATCGATATTCCAGCCCAGCCCGTCTTTACTGAATCCCCGGTGCAGCTGCATCTTTCGAGTCGTATCGTCAATCCGGAATACACCGGCAAACCTGCCCTGATAAGGAATCACTGCGCTGTTGAAAACACTGTTGGAATCAGGTAAAATATCTCTTGGAATCACAGGATTCCGGTCATATCGCCAAACAACAGCTTCCGAAGCAGCCGGCCGGTCCTGCCATGGCAAATTGGGTACTGATTTTTCATTGATAATTTGAATGTTACTTATATTTCTTCCTCTCATTCATTCTTTCCTTCAGTGTTTCCACAATAATCTTATACCCTTTATCCTGTGCCAGCTGCATGGCTGTATGGCCTTCATGATCTTTTTGATCCGGATCCGCGCCGTGATTCATTATAAAATTGAGGATATCTATTTGACCATATTTGGCCGCGATCATCAATGCCGTATGACCTTCATCATTTTTCATTTCCAGTTTCGCATGATTCAACACCAATTCCCGGGTAACATCCAGACGTCCGTATCGAACTGCATACATCAGAGGCGTCCATTTTCGTTTTTCAATACAGTTGACTTCCGCACCTGCCTGTATCAGCAGCTGAACAAACATGAGATTTCCGTAGAAAGAGGCATACATGATCTGCCGAACGCCGTCAGGATCTGAACTATTCACCTGATTTTTTATCTCATTTTCATCATCCTGCTTAAAAAACCGATCAATGTTTTTCACATCATTGGCCTGTGCTATCAGCAGCAGGTTGATTTCCGGATCTTTTGCATTGTCTTTTTTACTCATTTGGTTATAAAGTAAAATGAAAAAAAGAAATATCCAAATAAAATGTTGTAACATTTACAGGAAGCCTTTCGTATATTTTATAGATTTATGAAATATTCACGATCGTTTTAAATTGGAGGAAACCATTCATGACAAAACGCTCTAAGAGGTGGATTATTATCTCAATGATTATATTGGTTGTTCTTTGCATCGTTATTTTTGCGGCTCTGAAAGGTAAAAATAAAAACCATGAAAGACGAACCGTGACTGTAGTCAAGGCCACTATTGTCGACAAGGCACTTGCCGTGGGCAATATCGAACCGCTTAATGAAATCGCCGTGAAATCTAAAATTTCCGGAGTTGTCGGACAATTATTTATTACTGTAGGCGATTTTGTACATGCCGGCGATCCACTTCTGGAAGTCCGTCCGGATCCAACACCACTGGAAATTGTGGAAGCCAAACGGAATCTGGAACGGGCAAAGATAGAGCTGGATAATATTCAGCGTGAGCTGAACCGCTATGAAGGATTACAGAAAAAGGGATTGATTGCTGACCAGGAATTTGAAAACAAACGCAGAGAGTATGACCAGGCTGTTTTAAATCATCAGATTGCCAAAGAACGCCTCGATCTATTGGAAAAGGGACGAGTGAAGATTGCGGATGCCAATATCGAAACGGTCATAAAAGCTCCGATCACTGGCTATATTCTTGAAAAATCCGTGAATGTGGGCGACCCGGTTGTACCGCTCACCTCATATCAGGCGGGTACGGAGCTTATGAAAATGGCCGATATGACCGATTTGATTTTCAAAGGGACCGTGGACGAAATTGATGTTGGAAAAATCAAAGAGGGGATGCCCGCAGAACTGCAAATTGGCGCCCTGCCCGGAAAAGATGTCCAGGGCCATGTCAGCTTGATTTCACTGAAAGCGAAAAAAGAAGACAATACCACAGTATTTCCACTGGAAATCACTATTGATGAAACCGGGGAGGCTGTGTTAAGGGCTGGATTCTCAGCCAATGCCAATATCATTATTGCCAAAAAGGACAGCGTATTATCTGTCCCGGAACGCGTGATCACATTCCGAAATGATTCTGCTTTTGTACAAATTCCAATCGGAGAAAAAGAATCGGAAGAACGATACATAAAAACGGGCCTGAGTGACGCTATTACAATTGAAGTGATCGAAGGTCTGGATGAAGAACAGGAAGTGCTTGAAAAAGAACTGCACGAGATTACGTGATGCTGCAACTAATGAAAATCCTTTTTGAAAAAATAACAGAAATTCTGCGTTATCTCAAACAGTACAAATCCCGTACAGCCATGACCATGTTCGGAATCATCTGGGGAACACAGACCGTTATCCTGCTGCTTGCTTTTGGAGTGGGTGTGCGAAAATCCATGAGTAAAAACATGCATGGTATGGGAGAGGGCATCGCTATTGTGTGGCCGGGTGCGACAAGTATACCCTTTGAAGGATACGGCCGGGGTCGGCCGATCCGGATTACACATGAAGACTGTGAATATGTGCGCAGTGAAATGCCGGAAATCCTCCGCATCAGTCCTGAATATCACAGGTGGGGCATGACTGCCCATGTACACGATAAAATCCAGCGCCCGAATATCACCGGTTGTCTGCCGGAATACGGTCCTATGCGGAATAACTGGCCTGAGGCCGGAGGCCGCTGGCTGAATGAAAAAGACGAGGCGCAGCAGCGCCGTGTGGCCTTTCTGGGTTATGACTTAAAAAATTTTCTGTTCGGTGAAACAGCGGATGCCATCGGTCACTATGTGTATCTCGGCGATATTCCATTCCAGGTAATCGGCGTACTTAAAGAAAAAACACAGCCCTCTTCTTATGCAGCGCGGGATAAAGACCGGGTGTTTATTCCCGCCTCCACATTCCGTTCTATTTTTGGATACCGCTATGTCAGCACATTTGTCTATCAGGTCGGCGATCCGCAAATGGGAGAACCTGTACGGGACAAGCTTTATCGTGTATTGGGGAAAAAGTTTAAATTTGATCCCAGTGATACAGAAACCCTGGGTATTTGGGATACCACCTATTCGGACAAATTTATCGCTGATTTCACAACGGGATTCAACATATTCCTCGGTGCCATTGGAACCATCACACTCATTGTGGGCGGAATTGGTCTTGCCAATATTATGTATGTGGTTGTCCAGGAACGGACAAGTGAAATCGGCATTAAACGGTCGGTTGGCGCCAGGCAAAGGAATATTTTGGGCGAATTCATCCTGGAAGCATTTATCATTATCGGAATCGGTGCGTCTGTCGGTCTGATTCAGGCGGTTATACTTATTCAGATTATCTCGCTTATGCCTATCGAAGAATTTGTGGGTCATCCGGAACTCAATTGGAATGTCGCTCTGTTTACAATCCTCATATTAGGAACGATTGGATTTTTATCCGGCTTCTTTCCGGCCAGAAAAGCCTCCCGCCTCGACGTGGTGGAATGTTTACGCCAATAGAAGGATGGTCAATATGCAGCTTTGGATTCTTTTAAAAGAATTTTTTCAGGATATCCGGACCCAGAAATTACGGGCGTTTCTTACCATTGTCGCGATTACGTGGGGGACACTGGCCGTTATCTTATTGATGGCTTTTGGTGAAGGACTTTCATTTCGCATGGCGGAAGGCTTGCTGAATGCCGGAGACATGATCATCCGTGTATACGGCGGACAAACCACTATTAAGTACCAGGGACTGCCTGTAGGAAGGAATATTCGTTTGGTCGAAGATGATGCGGACATGATTCAGCGGGCCATTCCCCAGGTTTGTGCAGTCGCACCCGGATTCGGACGATGGATACGGTTGAGAAACGGCGATACAATCGCCGGAACCCATATGGAAGGTGTGTATCCGGAATTTGAATTTCTTCGCCGCACCTATCCGGCCGAGGGGGGCCGCTTCCTGAACGGTCAGGATCTGAAGGAACGGCGACGTGTGGTTTTTTTAGGCAGTGAAATTGCAAACGAGCTGTTTGGATCCACCGATGTCATTGGTCAATCGATTTACATCGATGCGTTACCGTTTACAATCGTCGGCACCATGCCGAAAAAGCTGCAAACTTCCATGAACAACGGACCGGATGACAGGCGGGCCATCATTCCTTTCACCACGTTTCAAAGCATTTACGGTAATAAACACCTCAATGAATTGATCGTAAAACCCGCCCGGGTGGAAGACGGCCTGCTGGTGGAAAAAGAGGTGCGCCGGGTGCTTTCACGCAAGTATCAGTTCGATCCCGATGATGAACGGGCTGTGCCCATGTGGAATTTTATTGAAAATCTGAAACAGGGGGAAAAAGTGTTTACGGGAATCAATATTTTTCTTGGTGTGATCGGTGCAATGAGCCTGATTATCGCAGGTGTGGGTGTGGCTAATATCATGTACGTCGTAGCCAAAGAGCGCACCCGGGAAATCGGGATCAAACGAGCCGTTGGCGCCAAACGTAGTCACATTTTATTTCAATTTATTTTTGAATCTCTGCTCATCGCCGGCATCGGTGGATTCTTCGGGATTATGCTGTCACTTGGCATCGTAAAAATCATGTGGATGATGCCGATTTCAGGAGACGGCGCAATGCAATTTTTAGGGCGTCCATTAATCTCTCAAAGCGTTATGCTCACATCGGTCATTGTGCTTTCCCTGATCGGACTGCTTGCAGGATTTTTCCCCGCTCGCAAAGCGGCTGATATAGATCCCATCGAAGCATTACGGTATGAATAAAAAGCCGGCCCGTTCACAGGGCCGGCTTTTGTAAAGAGACAGAATATATATTTACATCACAACGCCAATTAACAAACGGTCAAACCAACTCACAGTACCACATAATCCTTGGGTTTGGCCGGCGGTTCGCTGGGATGATCTTGCTTAGGCGGAGTTGGAAGCTGCTGTTCGAAAATTTTTCTTTCAAACGGAAGGCGAACTTTAATTAGTAATTTTCCATTTTCTATAGCCGAATCGTAATGAAGATCCATATAAGAAAAAAGAAGCTGCGGCAGTTCCTTGGGCTTAGGAAGCTGAATAATCGGCTCATCCGCTGCCATTTGAAGACTTTTAACAAAATTTGTATGATAATTCTTGACCTTGGAAGCCAGAAATTCCACATACAATGAATCGGCTGTCATATTTGAAATCACCCGCAATTGTCCGCCTCCTGCGTCAATAATCGCCTGGCAAAGCGATCGCAACAACAATCCGAATGCCAATGTTAAATGATTGCCCGACATCCTGGTTTTTAATAAATTCGCCCCGAATTGAACCTGAATGGAAACTTTTTCTGTATTCATCGACGATTTTAAGTAGCTTAATTCCTGTAATAAGACTTCATTGACATCCCAAAAAGTAAGCCTCGACACCATATCCCGGTTATTTTTCGAGATAAACAACTGTAAAAGATTCCGGGTTCGTTTCCAGTCTGTAAGGACCTGATTGGCCTGATCGTCTTTCCTCGGGTATTCTTTCATGTATTGAGTCAGTAAAGTAGAAAAACCGCTAAATGTGTTTTGTATTTGCCTGTAAAATCGCTTTCTGAATTCACTTTCCTCCCGGATCCTGCCATACTGCCAGTGTTGAATTTCCTTTAACAAAGCGTTGTCATCCTGCTCCACATCGCGTTTTTTACTAATATCACGGGCAACATGCAATTCATAGATCCGGTTGGCAGACTGAATCATACGGGTATTAATTTCAACCGTAAATACAGCACCGGATTTGTTTTTCCAGGATTCTTTATGCCGATGAATCGTGTTATCCAGAATGGATGTTTCTTCATGAGATCGATCCGGATTTTTCAACTGAATATTCGAAAGCCGCATCTGCTTTAATTCAATGGCTGAGTAACCCGTCATTAGTATCAAAGCCTGATTGAAATAGACGAAACGGCCCTGTTCATTGGTCTGAAAAATGGCATCACTCAAATTGTCCATCAATCGCTTATATTGATGCGCTGAGCGCTTCAGTGAAAACTGAATCTGACCAAAAGAAGCCTGCATGGCATCTTTTTCCGATTGCAGTTTATAGTACCGCATACGTTCCAGACCGGTTAAAAAACCAAAAAGCATACCCAGTGCAATAAAAATGAACACAATACGCCAACTGAAATCATACAAGGGTATATAATGAAACGCAATTGCAAAGACAGCAACCGTAACTCCGGCCACAAATGTATTCTGAATAAGCGGCTTCGGGAAGCTCGTCTTATCTCCCATATGGGCTCCCATTGTTATAAAAAGGATTTTTTATACACAAACAATAAGTTTTTTAACAACAATCATGCCATTAGTGAAAATATACTCGAAATCGATGATTTTCCACTTGACATTTTACATTTTGAAATGTAGACTTTAAGAACTTAAAATTTATTGATATAAAATGAGACATTACGATTCGATATCGATATATGAAAAATAACAATCATTTTCAAAGGAGCTTGTATTGATTTGCCATCGGTTTTTGTGTCGAACGGATGATGACCCGGAAGCACAGGTTTTGTGCCGCAGGCTGCAAAATGAAGGATATCATGAACTTAAAAATATACGCATTGAGCGTGTTTATCGTCTTGAGAACATATCAGAAAAACAAACGAATACATTATATCCCCTGCTTTGCAATCCGACAGTGGAGCAGCTCTCTGACCAATCGATGCTCAATCCTGAAAACGGGCCTGTTTTTGAAGTAGGATATCAGCGGGCTGTAACCGATCCGGAGCTGCCGTCGATTATACGAGGTGCCGAATCATTAAACATTGATACCCTCTCCTGGGCGAGAATCGCCCATCGATATCAGTTCATCGGCTTAAATGAGCAAAAAGCCGGAGAAATCGTCATGCACTATCTGTATAATCCTCAGGTACAGATACTGATTCAACCGGGAGAAATCTGGGATTCTTTGCGACCTCGCGGCGAAACCGGTCCTGTGGAAAGCATCCATCTGCATGATCTTAATAACGATGCACTGATGCAACTCTGTGAAAACCGCCGTCTGTTTTTAAATCTTGCTCAAATGAAAGCATTACAGCAAATCGCAGACAGATTAGACCGGGATTTAACAGACGCTGAAGTTGAAATGTTCGCACAGACCTGGTCCGATCATTGTTTCCATACTACATGGAAAAGTCTGAAATTACTGGATATGCTGCAGCAGGCAACTTTAAAAATCGATCATCCGCTTATTTTATCTATGTTTGAAGACAATGCGGGTGTTATGGATTTTTATGATGGCTGGGCTCTGACCATTAAAGGAGAAACACACAATTCTCCGAGTGCAGTGAGTCCCTACGGCGGCATCATGACCAAGCACGGTGGCGTTATTCGAGACACGTTGGGTTGCGGTCAGGGAGCCTGGCCGATTGGCGGCAGTACTGTTATGGGACTTGGAGATCCCCGAATGAGCTGGAGCGAGGTACCTGAAGGTGCTCTTCATCCAAAAACAATCCTGCTGGACGCGATTCGGGGAACCGCTGATTATTGCAATCCCATGGGAATTCCCATGATGTTCCCACTTTATCAATTTCATCCGGGATATACGGGAAAATGTTTTGCTTTGGGCCATTCGATCGGTCTGCTGCCTTCAAAACGGGCAGCGAAAGGCCGTCCGCGGCCGGGAGATCTTATGATACTGATCGGCGGCAATACCGGTCGAGACGGTCTTCACGGCGCCACAGTCAGTTCTTCCTCTATGACCAGTCATACCGCGACAGTCGATGCGGCCCATGTGCAAATCGGCCATCCCATTCAGGAAAGAAAATTCATGGAAGCCATTCCCCGTCTGCGTGAACAGAACTGTCTGATTGCAATCACGGACCTGGGAGCTGCCGGATTATCCTCTGCTGCGGGTGAAATGGGTTCGGAAACCGGTGCCTGGATTAATCTGGCAAGCGTACCGTTAAAAACTGAGGGCATGCACCCTTGGGAAATCTGGATTTCAGAAAGCCAGGAGAGAATGCTTCTCTGTGTCCCTCCTGAAAAAATTTCGTTGAGTCTGAACCTTCTGAACCGGTTTGAAGTACCCGCTGCAATCATCGGTAAATTTACAAATACCCATCGGTGTCAGGTTATTTTTGATCCAAATTGTACAACGGGCATCCAAAATCTTCCACTCTGTCCTGATCTCAGCGGCGAATGTGTGGTCGACCTGAATTTTAAAGATCTGCGCAAGGGATGTCCGCTTCCCCAAATCGATATTCAGAAACCCGAAAAAACTGAGGATGAATTTCTTCCGGAAGATCTCAGAACAGCTGCACAGGTGCAATCAGCCGCCCGGAAAGTATTGGCGCATTTAAACTGCTGCGATCAATCATCCGCCGGTACGCAGTTCGACAGCACTGTTCAGGGCAATACCGTTCTTGGGCCCTATGGCGGTTTGAATGGACGCATGCCCAATGATCTCTGGGTATCCGCACCGATACGCGGCAAACCGTTCGGAGCGGCTGCTTCTATTGCATTTCACCCATTTTATGGAGACGTTGATCCGCCCGGCATGGCCAGGCTGAGCATGCTTGAAGCCATTGCCAAACTGGTAGGTGCCGGTATATCATACCGGGACATTGTATTGTGTGACAATTTTTATACTCCGCGAGTCACACCGGATGTCGCTTATCAGCTGACACAAATGGTCAAAACCTGCTGTGATCTTTCAATTCAATTGGGGATCCCTTTTATCAGTGGTAAAGACAGTTCGAGCGGTACATTCATTAATCGAGAGAATCAGCGCATCGACGTGCCGCCTACTCTGTGCGTCATGGCCATGGGACGGATACCAAATGTCCGTCAGTTAGTGACAAAGCCGTTTAAAAAGAGCGGAAATCATTTATATCTTGTCGGACCTGTAAGCGGTCAGCTGGGCGGTTCTATTTATCTGGATACACTGGGACATCGCGGTACGCATCTGCCTGATCCAAATACAGATCAATTAATCGCCCTTTGGAAAAAAATTGCGGTTTTCCAGAAAAAAGGAATGATCCGGTCCATTGCGCCTCTCGGAGGTGGGGGATTGGCAGTGCGTCTCTTCGAAATGGCAATGGGAAGCGAAAAAGGATGCCGGATCGATTTAAATCCACTATTAGAGAGACTTCCTGACCATCGTGTCGATGCGGCACTTTTCGCGGAAATGATCGGCTCTTGGATTATTGAAATTGATCCTGACTATGCAGTTGAAACCGAAACAGATCTGCCCGCTGTATTCCTGGGGACTGTTGATCGGATGAATCATATCACCTTAAAATGGAAAAGAGAAGCGTTGGTATTGGAGATACCCGAGTTGATTCAAATTTGGGAACAGCCATTC
>Ga0272441_10007048_pt1 | contig 18464 bp, 14 predicted proteins | sample SSMProp6N_FD_193582 | JGI IMG/M metagenome (GOLD analysis project Ga0272441, IMG submission 193582) | Marine sediment archaeal communities from Little Sippewissett salt marsh, Falmouth, MA, United States - SSM-Prop-6N | ecosystem: Environmental > Aquatic > Marine > Wetlands > Sediment ... | reverse complement strand
GAGACAATCTTGTGACAATTATTTCAACAGAAATAACTTCATTCTCTTCTTATTTTCTCAAAGGTTTAAAAATAACCTCCATAAACTTCACCGCATGCGTAGAAAAAAAATAATTTTAGTAAGTATAATATCATTCTTGATTCTAAGTGGTGCAGCAGTATGTTTTCTTATTATACCCATTGTAGGAAAAAATACCATGTTGTATCCAGAACATGAAGCAATGTACATGTGGCCACATGAAAAATCTATGATATATGAAAATGTTACTTTGCAAACATCAGACAATCTAGATTTATTAGGTTGGTATATAGAGCCGATTAATTATACAAATCCCAACTCAAACATAACCATAATAGTGCTTCATGGAGCTACTCATTCCAAAGCTTGGATGTTAGATCATTATGGAACTGGTTTATATAATCAAGGTTATCGTCTCTTATTTTTTGATTCTAGAAATAGAGGGGAATCTCCGAATACTGACTTGGGTTTAACCTGGGGATTAGATGAAGTTAAAGATGTAAAAGCAGCTGTAGATTTTATTAAGGCTCAACCAGAAGTAAATGATTCTGCTGTAGTTCTTTTTGCTGAAAGCCAAGGAGCTGCTACTATTTTATTCTATACAGCGATATATAATGATATTGGAGCAATAATAGCTGATTCCAGCTGGGCTTATGGAGATGAAATGATAAGACAAGCTTATCCTATGCGATCAGGTTTTCCTTGGATTATTTTTGGTCAAATAACCGTGGCTTTAATGGAAAAACATTATGGATTCACATTTGCTGATATTTCTCCTGCAACTGTAGTAAATAACATCACTGTTCCAACTTATATCATCCATGGATATGCTGACTTGGATATCAACCCAGAAGATGCAACAACAATAAAAAATCTCCTTCCTGTAACCACATCAAAACTGCTATGGACTGTAGAAGGAAGAGGACATGTAGAAGCCTATCTAGAACCAGATTATTTTATTAATCTAGCTCAATTCATCACAGATAATTTATGAGAGTAGGGGATTATTTCCCACTCACTTCTAGTTTTTCATAACCATACTTTTCGCGATATTCATCCCAATGTTCATTTACTCTTCGAATAACGTCTTTATCAGTTATATGATTATTAGGAACATATTCTCTTCTTTGAGATTCAGCATACGCTATCATATTATCTTTATATTCATCCCATCCATCCAATTTTAAGTAAGAGTAGATGTGTTCCATCATTTTAGAAGGATTTTTTATAAATTCCTCATATTTTACATGAACTATGTTTTCTTCAGGAATAAGATGTAAATCCCTGTCATGGCACTCATATAACAGTTGAAAATTCTTGAGAATATCTTGCTTCATCTTTTCTTTGTCCCATTTCTGTAAAGTGTAAATTGCAAATACTTCATCGAAAAACTTTACTGTACTGGAATAAACCTTGTATGGATTTCTATAGGTATGGATAAATTTAGCATTGGGGTACATTTCTAAAATATCTTTCAACTTATAACTTAGAACAGGATTCTTCAAGAACAAAGGTTTCCCATTGTGACCTAAAGTTAACATCTTAACCAGGTAGGCATATTTTTTCTTCCATTTTCTAAGATGTTGAGGCATTCCTTCAAATGTAAGGAACTGTGAATATAAATCAAAATTACGTGGAAAGATAAATCCAGTGTAATAACCATAGGGAGTGAAAGTACCTAAACAATATTCTTCTTCAGTTGGTTCTTCAGCTCCCATAATCACATTGTCCATTGGCCTAACATCAGGTAGAGAAGATTCTATTATCCATTTGGTTAATTTAGGGAATCCCAAATAGATTAGAGTGGCATATCCTTCGACATTAGAGACATAACCTTTGGATTTATCATAAGCCATTAAAGTCATCAGATAGGTGGTTCCTGTTCGATAATGTCCAATTATAAAAATAGGATCTTCCTTTATCTCAGTGTTCTTTATTTTTCTGTGAAACCTAATTTTCTGATAGAACCTAAGAGGTGTAACAATTATCATCAAAATAACAGCATATAAAAATCTATGAAAATATTTCAAATCTACTGCGAATTTATTGTCCCAAAGAACTCTAACAAAGGTACCAAGAGAGTATCCTGCCAAAGGTTCTTCCTTAACAGTTAACCATGTTTTGTCTTTAGTCATGACAACACCCTATTTTTAGAATAGTATTAGATAGTGAAAAAAGCTGGTTATTTATAACATTTTACTCGAAACAAAATGAGTATGATTCTTACAAACCTTATTTCTCAAAAAGTACATATTAAATTAAAAAAAAATTGGAAAAAAAAGAAAAATAAAAAGAACTTATGTTCTTTTTCTATTAATTACTAGTGCGCCTGCAGCTAATATGGGGATTGCTAAAAGAACGTACCATCCAGCACTTACTCCTGTTGCATCTGAGACACCTAGGACTGGATCATGTACTAATTTCATTCCATCTCCGTAGTTAGGATATGCTAATTGTAAATTTATGAATTCTTGACCGAATTCTTTACCCATTCCAAAATTCATATCTTGACCAAAACTTGTTGCAGTTGCTGTAACAGCTACAGTCTCAACATAATTATCTTCAGAGTCAAATATATCAGCTTCAGAGGTCCATGCAAAGTAAGCATCTAATCTATTTCCATCTAAGAAACCAATTCCATCTCTTGTACGGTCCATTGTTCTGTTAGCAGTGAATTCGTCAGTGTTATTGATTCTTATACCTTCTTCTGGCATGCTGACTTGTTCTCCACTTTGAACTCTGTGTCTGTATCTAAGTTCATGTACTTTAACATCAAATACTAAACCAGCAGCACCAGGCGAGAATGTCCAATCTGAAACTATAATATCAAATTTAATTTCTTTTAAGCCTTTAACAGGATAATAGACAGTTGTATTTTCATCTAGTACTTGCTCAACAACCTGATCTTCCAAGTATATGTGATACACAAATTGTATTGTAGCTCCATTATCTAGAACGGAAGATGTTTGAGTTGCAACTAATTCATTTGTGAAGTTTTCACTAATTATTGTCCAATCAATTGTTGGAGAAGCTAAATTGTATATTTTTCCTCCAAGTATTTCATCTCGACTATCTACAATTAAATCATCACCAAAAATCTCAGCAACATAGTAGAAACCTAAATGAAACATAAGATCATCATATCTACCTACTGAATTATCTGTATATCTGAAAAAGAAGTCAGGTTTATACTCATTCAATTTCAGAGTAACTTCAGGAGTAGTAATGAACATAGAACCATCTTTGTTTTCCATACCTACTTTATCTCCAGGCATAGCTACTGCATTGGAGACTGAAGATAACACAAACAAAGCGATAAAGCCCATAATAAGTATTTTGTGTATTGATTTCATTTTTACACCTAACAAAACATTGCAAAACATCATTTATGAAATATCGGATTTCGCTGAGTTTTACATCGGTTTGCAACGGTTGGCAACGATTATTCGATAACAGTTCTACCATCATCAGTCAGGTAAATAACGTAGGTTCTTCCCCATTTTTCACGCTTTATAAGGCCTCTTAATTCTAGAGGGACAAGGTTACGAGAAATTTTGGATTTACTAAATCCTGTTACATCACATAGTTCTTTTTGACTCACCTTTCCGTTACGATCGTAAATAATTTTGATTAGATCCTTCTGATTATCTGTCAAAAGAGTCATTCCGATTTTCTTCATAGCTTTCTTTTCTCTATATCTGATTAACCAAGAAATTCCTGCTATGCCTATGAATACTCCTGATAAGAATCCAAATAGAAACATTGTAGAGCCTTTTTCCCAAAAAGTTAACGATTCTTCTGGATAGAAAGGTTCATCGAATCGTACTAAAAAGAATGGATTTTCCCCCTTTACAAAATCTGCAAAAATCCATGTTATTTTGATTCTATTCAACTCCAAAATTTGTGTTGAATTACTTGGATATAAGGATGGAGTACTATCAGAAAAATAATGCATAAAACTTCTTTCTGGTAGATAAATTATCATCTTATATGAGTTTGTAGGATGAGTTATTGTAGAGTAAAATTCAAAGGAGTAATAAGAGGAATCGCTCCCTAAAAGAGTAAGAGATGTACTTAACAAATATTTGACAATGAAAGTTGCGGTTTCATTTTGCTCTATTTCTGATCTAAGATTTACTCTAACCAAATTACTACTATTAGTAACAACTTGCCAATCATAGTTTAATATCCCCTCACCATCTTCTACTATCAAAGTATTAAGAGAGGAGTTAAACCAGAGATCAACAAATGTTAGATTTACAAGTTCTGTATTTTCAATAACAAAAGATTCTTTGATACTAATCAATGAAGGCTGATAGATATCTACAGTTGTAATGTGAGATCGCACTAAAACAGATTCTTGATTGAAAACAGGTAGAGAAACCTCCTTGTTATCCTGAGCATTTGTACTTAAGGTGATTAAACTAAGAATTATCACCATAGAAAAGCCTGTAAGAAGTATTTTTTTAGTAGTAAGCAATCTCAAGTTATACCTAGTTGGATATCAGCAGATAAAAAAATTTCCATTTGGTGAAGAAATGTGGAAAAAACAGAAATTACTCAAAAATCTACTTAGATGCTAATTTCTGCTCTTGTTCTTTTTTCTTTTCCGTTTGAGTTTTCATCCCTTAAGATAATCTTTTACCCATCCTTTTCTTTCATCATCGGTTAGTAGTTTTACAAAATAAGTTATTATCAAGCCAATTACTAAAAGAACAAGGAGGAACAATATTCCAGTTGCATATCCTGGAAAGAAGAAGATTTATTTCTTTTTTTATTTACTGCTTTTCTTGTATAATAAACAAGAAGCTCTGCTCCATCACTAATTCTGACGTATTCTTTTGTGGCCTCTTTACAGGATAATTCAAACTGCGTAATATGTTTCCATATCTAAATTGGAAGAAATCATGAAATCAAAATTCATTGAGAGATTTATGTTTTCGAGTATACTGCTAACAATTCAAACAATAAATCTTTAATAGAAAGTTTACTCTTTAAATCAAACAAGCTGGATTCTTTAACAGAAAATCTCTGTAAAAGATGTGAATAGAATAACAGGTGAGATTATGGTTGTTTCAAACAAAATTACGACTAAGAAATTTCAAGAAATGAAAGAAGATGGTGAAAAAATCACCATGATTTCAGCATATACCTACCCTATAGCAAAAATCATCGATGAAATGGGAATTGATTCAATTCTAGTAGGAGATTCTTTAGGAAAGAACATACTAGGATATGAAAACTCACTCAAAGTCACTATGGAAGACTCAATCCGTCATTGTCAAGCTGTTGCTAGAGGTGTTAGAAGAGCATTAATAATTGGAGACTTACCATTTCTTTCTTATGGCATCAAAGATAAAGAAACGGTACGTAACGCAGGTCGTTTAGTAAAAGAAGGCAATTGTGAGGTTGTGAAGATAGAAGGAGGGAGAGAAAGAGTTGAGGAAATTAAAGAAATCAAAGCTGTAGGAATACCTGTTCTGGGGCATCTAGGCTTAACTCCTACATATGTTAACACAACTGAACATTCAAAGGTTAAAGGTACTAGTATTGAAACAGAAGAAAAACTAATCAAGGATGCAAAAATCTTAGAAGACGCAGGAGTCTTTGGGATTGTTCTAGATTCTATTCCTTGGAAACTAGCAAAGGTCATTTCAACAACGCTTTCAGTACCAACTATAGGCATAGGCGCAGGTAAATTTTGCGATGGACAAGTATTAATTATTGATGATATAATTGGGTTGTCAACAACAACTAAACCAAAACATGTTAAGAAATATGCAAATGTCAGTGAAGTGATTGGTAAAGCAGTAAAGGAGTTTAAAACTGAAGTAAAAGAACTCCGCTATCCATCTGATCAATATAGATATGAAGGTTGATAGGATTTTTTTGATTAGCACAACAAAGAGTCTTTATGCAGGAACAAACCATCGTTTAAAGCGATCTTAATTCTAGAATTATTTGTTCTTTAGGTACACTATGGTTCTCTATTTGTTTTACAAATTCAACAATCTTTGTATTGACTGGTACTGAAGTACCTTTTTCTTCAGCAAACTTAAGTATTTGACCATTAAACATCTCTATTTCTGTCCTCTTCCCTGCTTCAATATCCTGTAATATTGCTGATTTATGTTCAGGTGTTTCTTTAGTAATTTTTTCAATCAGATGCATTGCATCTTCAAATTTAATAGAGTGTTCTTCGGGAATTACTAGCAGAATTTCTTGTAGTAAGTAATTCACAATTCGTCCAAGAAATATGTCAGGCAGAATATATCCATTTCTAAGTTCTGTAATAGCTGACAATGGATCAATTGTACAATTTACGGTTGCTTTTAACCAAATATCTTTGAAGATATTGTCAGAAATAGATACAGATAAACCTATCTCTGTGAGTAGGTTCCTCCATTCTTCTAAAAGATCCTCATCGTCATTATCAATAGAGCTTATTTTTGTATCGCCAATATTTTCTTCATAAACTTCATTTTTATTAATTCGATAAGCTGCTAAAGAAGTTAAACCACGAAAAACCTTCCAATTAGAATTTTTATCGAGGAAAGGTTCTTCTATATTAATACCATCTTGGAGAAGTAGTAGTGAAGCAGAAGATTTCAGGTTCTTTTGCAATTCATCTGGGATGAATTCATTCACCCAAGATTTGGTTGTAATTATGCATCTATCAAATATGAGTTTATCAGGTAATTTACCATATATCTCACAATTATGCAATTTCAAAGTGTCATCCGAGGAAAGTTTTACTCTTATACCTTTCCTTCTTATGAATTTTGAGCTTTTAACACTGGTTAAACAGACTACTTTGTAATCTTGTAGCGATAATCTTCTATAAATTACAGAGCCAATTGCTCCTAATCCTACAATTAGTATCGTTTTATCTTTCTTCACAGATAATGAAGAAAATCATAGAATAAAAGCTTTTTTGGATTTAACTATCAAATAGAATGGAATTAAAAAAATAAAATAATAAGAGATAAGATTACTATTCTTAATCTTCTTCTCTTTTAACATGATGATCAAAATTGAAATCGTTTTTGTAACCCTTATATCTATCAATAAGGCCACTTACATTATCTTCTTCTTCAACTTGCTCTTCAAGGAACCATTGTATTAAGTAGTTGGAACTATATTCTTTGAGTTCTTTAGCTATTTCATGTAATTTGACAATTTTGTCTGTAATGTATTTTTCATGTTCATAAGCCGCTTCTAGAATTTCCAAGACATTGGTCCAATCTTGTTTTTGTTCTGCTAAGGCTTGATAATGTACAGTTCCTCCTCTTTCTAGAATATGAGTCTTGAATTTCATCGCATGTTCGAATTCTTCTTCAGCTTGTTTATCAAACCAAGCTGCTAAATTGATCAAGGATCTTTCTTCAAACCATGCTGCCATTCCAAGATAAATATAAGCTGATTCGAGTTCTTCTTTAATTTGATTATTCATTGCTTCGTTTAGCTTTTCACTGATATTTGCCATTGTATCACTGTAATAATTTATTTCATACAAAAAATATCTTTCCTCTTTTTAAGTTTAATCGTATGTGCATTATTTTTACACAGTATTTTTGTTCGATGAAAAGCTTTTTCTTTACAGGTAGGCAAAACCTATTCATGCAAATAGTGAAACAAACGATGATTACTTGCCCTTCATGTGGTAATGAAGAAGTAATAGAAATGCCAGAATATGTCTGTGTTAGAACCTATAAATGCCCAAAATGTGAAGAAGTTTTCAAACCAAAAGAAGGAGATTGTTGCGTTTTTTGCAGCTATGCAGAAGATGATTGCCCATCAAAACAGCTCAATAAATAATGTGGAGAATAAATTAAACTGGAGCCGCTTGAGAGAAGCGAAATTTGAACTCTTCAGGTAAGCATTTTTTCAGATTTTTAAGATTCATGAACATGAAATGAAAATGTCTTAAATCAGGTATATTCAATGCTTCTTCTAGAGATATCCACTTATATTCTGAATGTTCCCAAGATAATTTTATCTCACCACTAACATATTTACAATAATATGCAATGAAAACCATAGGAAATTCTTTACCTCCTCTATAGAAAAAACCTGTATCTAAGGGTAGAATTAGTTCCACTTCCAAGTTTGTTTCTTCTTTAACTTCTCTCAAAATCGCATCATTAGGTGATTCATCTTGTTCAAGTCTTCCAGTAACAGTTTCCCATGTTTCAGGTTGAAAATCTTTGTCTTTTGATCTTTTTAGAACGAGAATTTTTCCATCTTTTTCAATAACCGCTCCCATTCCAACATAGACTTGTTTCATAATTCATCAAAACACTAGCTAGTTTAATAATCTAATCCTCAATAAAATGAAAGAGTTATAAACTGTCTTCGTTACGTTGTTTAGTCTCATGAATAAGAAAATTTCAGAAATAGTTCTAAAAGACAACAAATCTATCATAAACTATTCCTTAGACCAGATTACCAACAAAGTTATTCATGGCGATGCGCTAGATGTTTTGAAAAAAATACCAGATGGATCAGTTGATTTAGTTTTTATGGATCCGCCTTATTTTCTCCAGCTTCCAAAAAAACAACTCAAACGCTGGAATGTTAAATCAGATGTAAATGGAGTTAATGACGATTGGGATAAATTCGAGTCTTTTGAGGAATATGACGAGTTTATCTCAATAGTTCTTGATGAAGTTAGAAGAATTATGAAAGAAAATGCAACTATTTGGATTATCTCTACATACCACAGTATCTTTCGAATAGGAAAAATTATGCAAGATAAGAAATTCTGGCTACTTTCAAATATTTCTTGGATAAAAAGTAATCCAATGCCCAATTGGTTAGGAGTAAGATTCACCAATGCAACTGAAACATTAATCTGGGCTACTAAAAATAAAGAAGCAAAGAAATATACCTTCAAAAAAGATCTTGCAAAGAGATATGGAATTGGTAAAGTAGGGGCGAATGTTTGGTTAATCCCCTTGTGTACCGGCAAAGAACGAATAAAAGACAGTGAGGGTAATAAAATTCATTCAACACAGAAACCTCTGGAATTGTTGAGAAGAATTATAGAAATAACTTCAAATGAAGAAGACATAATCTTTGATCCAATGGCCGGTGTCGGAACAGCAGGATATGCAGCTAAAGCTTTGAATCGCAATTTCATAATGATTGAGAAAGAGAAAAAATATATTGAGGGTATTGTGCAAAGATTCAAATCAGAGCCAAAATTAGTAGAAAAAAAAGTAAAGAAAGAGATTGAATGACTTAAGCAGTTTTATACTTATCAAACCATTCAACAATCTTGAGTAATCTATCTTTGACATGCTTGGGTTTTCCTGAACGACTAAGTTCGTGTCCTTCTTCAGGATACCTAACAAGTTCAGCTTCCACGCCTACTCTTAGTAGTGAAGCAAAGTATTCTTCTCCTTGATGAATAGGTACTCTAAAATCATTTTCTGAATGAATTATTCTAGTAGGTGTTTTAACCTTATCAACATAAGCAATCGGTGATAGTTCCCATAAAATATTCAAATCTTCCCATGGATAGGCACCCATTTCATTTTTCATTAACCTTGTAGCATCAGTAGTACCCCAGAAACTAACATTATTGTAAACACCACGTTGAGGAACAGCAGCTCTGAAACGGTCATCATGACCAATTATCCAAGCAGTCATGTACCCACCATAGGAACCTCCTGTGATGAATAAATTGTCTGTGTCAACATACCCCTTTTCTACTACTTCCTCAACACCTTTAAGGATGTCTTGTTCTGGCTTAGTTCCCCAGTTCTTAATTATGTATCTAAAATCATATCCCCTTCCACTTGAACCTTGAGGATTACAATAGAAAACCACATAACCTTGAGAAGCGAGAAACTGATACTCAAACCACATAGAGATTTCATAAGGACTCCAAGTCGCATGTGGGCCACCGTGGATTTCGAGAATCAAAGGATATTTCTTAGATGGATCGAAATTGGGAGGTTTAACTATCCAACCTTGTATTTCCACATCTTCATATCCTTGGTAGCTTATTTCTTCTGTTTCACAGATGATTTTCTTATCCAGAAACTCTTTATTAGCTCTGTAAAGTTCATTAAAATCTTTATAGACAAAATCATAGGTCTGCAAAATAGATATATCTTCTTTGTTTGAAATGTTAATAGCAATTATTCCTTGAGTGCTGTCAACTGCATAATCATAAATCAAAGAATCTTCACCATAGATTTTCTCTATTGATTCTCTCTCAATACTATATCTATGAATAGCATTTTTCTCCCAATCATCTGAAACAAAATAAAGATAACTGGTTTCGGCATCAAATATTGGAGCAAAAGCATGATTATCTATGCTTTCACTCACCCATTTTTCAAGCCCTGTTGAGATATTGAGTAACATTAGCTCGTTATTCTGTGTTGATGGCAAATCAATATTCTTAATTGTGGAATATGCTAACCAAACACCATCTTTAGAGAGTTTGATATTTGAACCCCATCCATGGACTAGTTTTAGAATTTTCTCTTCTTTACTATCTACATCAATCTCAAGAATTTCTAATTCATAGAGATCATTTATCTGGCCATCTTCTCTTCGTTTGACCACATAGACTTTGTTATTATTAATTCCTAAAAACGGACTATTATAATTGAATGAACTACTGGTTATCCTTTCAGTTTCTTTTGTTTTCAAATCAAGTATATACACATGATTACTCCTATCATCTAGAAAAGCAGTTCCTTGTCTGTAAACGATCTTTGAAATAATCCTTGGATCAAGTTTTTCTTTCTCTTGCTCCTCTTCTTTTAATTTCTCTATCTTTATTTCAATTTCCGAAGGTTTCTCTTTCTCTTCATCCTTCTTATCTTCATCCTTCTTATCTTCATCCTTCTTATCTTCAGCTTCCTTTTCTTCAGTATTTACTCTATGTGTAAAAACGATTTTTGTTCCATCTAAAGACCAGTTATAATCTCCCACACCATTTTTCATAGTGGTAAACTGGATAGCCTCTCCTCCATCTACAGGCATAATAAAAAGCTGAGGTTTAGCTTTTTCTCCTCCTCGAGCAGAGATAAATGCAATTTTATCTTTTTGAGGAGATACTTTCATATTTCTATCCTGAGTCAATCCACTTGTAAATTGGCTAGGCGCTCCATCTTTTACTTTAAATATAGCAGAATTATACTTATTTTCAGCTTGATTCACCTTTTGTTCCTCAAAGAGAATAGTTTTCTGAGGTAGGATTTCAACATTCATTATCCTCTTAAAAGAAAAAAGATCATCAATAACAAACTTACTTCTTTCCATTTGGAAATCACTCTTCAATTTGCCTAACCTTAAACTCTCGTTTTAATAATGTTTGTATCGACCTATTAAGTTGAAATTTTCTGTGTAAATTTTATATACTCTAATGTAATTATTATTGGCTTGAAAGATAATGGGGTTCATCGAAAAGTTTCATAAGTTTCTAGATAAATACAAAATCTTTGTTATAGTTGCTTGGGTTGTAATTTTTGGTTTTGGAATTTGGTTAGGACCACGCTTCTTAGATGAGACTTCCTCTAATTTCGAAGCTCCCGAAGATTCTCCTAGCGTTATTGCAGATCGCATTTTAGCAGAAGAATTTCCAGAACGAATTAACCAAACTAGTGCAGTAATTGTCTTACGAATGAGAGAGGAAAATGCAAGTATTATTAACTTGCAAACTGAAGTATTTTGTTCATCTTTGCAAAATGACATCAACACATCTCTTTATCGTCAGTTTGTTGTTTCATACCAAAATTACTATACATTTCTTGATGCTAATCTAAGTGAATTTGCAGAAGCACTTGTCTCACCATCATTAAGATCAATGATTGTTAACATTGAGTTTGAGTACGATAAGGATGAGATGTTAGGAAATTTCATTCAATTTCTTCGTGATGAAATAGACCTTCTTCATACTTCAGATGAATATGATCCATATCTTACTGGTTTTTATATCATGTATGTTGACATGAAAGCTGCTGCTGAAGAAGATTTAACACGAATGGATGTAATTGTTCTACCCATCGCGTTGTTAGTTCTAGCACTAGTTTTAAGGAGTTTCAAACTAATGATTATACCATTAGCATCTATGGGTTTCAGCATCTTTATTTCATTCTTGATAATGTACCCTGTTGCAATTGGTTGGGAAGTATATTCGTTTGTTCCCAGTGTAATGATGTCGCTTGTAATCGCGCTTTCAATTGACTATTCATTGTTCCTACTAGCTAGATTTAGAGAAGAAATAACCAAAGGTAAATCAGTTTCGGAAGCAGTCTTAATTATGAGTAAAAATGCAGGACATACAATCACAGTCTCAGGATTAATTCTTGTCGTATGCTATCTAGGATTAATTTTCTTTCCTCTAGAACTTCTTGCAACAATAGGTTTAGGTTCAGCTATTACAATAATTCTCACTTTAGGTGTTAATTTAACTTTCACTCCAGCTATTCTACTTACATTCCCGAAATTCTTTAGTAAATTTACACTTTACGAGAAACTACGTAAAAGAAAGAAAACAGAAGAAATGGATAAAGGCAAAGCTGAGATAGCAAATCAACTCAAAAGTGTCTGGTATAGAATAGGCAAGTTTTCTACAAAATATGCTCCATTCCTTATTATTGTGATAATAGCTGTTGCCATTCCAGTATCGATTCAAGTACTTAAATTTGAGAGATCAATTGATTTCCTGCAAATACTTCCAAGAGGATCAGATTCTGATTACGCTTATACAGCTTTTAGGGAAGATTTCAGTGCAGGACAAATGCTTCCATTTTATATTATAGTTAAAACAGACCAGGTTAATGGAACGCTGTCTCATGAATTTTTTGCGAATGTATCTAATTTAATTGACAGACTAATAACGGATACGGAGGTAGAGATAGACAGTTTCACGTCTATAGCTTGCTTAGGAGGGCATTTCGTACCCTATTCCTTTGGAGATTTTTGTGCTGAGAACTTTCTGATAAATACCAATGATACAATCTTCAATGATCCATTGGCAAATTTGTACCGAGAAATTTTCAAGATGAATACTAACTCAGATAACTCCACCACAACACTGAGTGTGAGTACTCCTTTTGATCCTTGGGGAGATCAAGCTGAGATATGGGTGGATGCAACAAGACAGATTTTAATTGAAGCACAAGAAGAATATGGGTTTGAGCTCTATCTGGCAGCTGGTTCAGCGTTTATGATAGATGCAATTGACGGTGTTTACGATCTTTTTCCAGTAATGATGATTGTTACAGTTATTGTTGTTTACTTAATCATAGCATTAATGTTTCGCTCAGTTTTCATTCCTCTAAGATTAATTCTTACTATAGGGTTAACTCTCTCTTGGATATATGGATTAAGTATTCTGGTGTTTGAGACAACGGCTTTTCATTTTTTGTTTCCAGTTTTACAGAGAATATCAGCATTATACTGGTTAGTACCGGTTATGTCCTTCACCATAATCATTGGGTTAGGGTTGGATTATGATGTATTTCTGCTTTCAAGAATCTCCGAATTTCGAAATAAGGGTTTTACAGAAAAAGCTTCTATCCATAAGGCATTATACAAAACAGGTAATATAATTTCATATGCTGGTATTATCATGGCTATAGCCTTTAGTGGATTGTTACTTTCCAAACTGATGGTTCTAAATCAATTTGGTTTCATGCTCTGTATAGCTGTATTGATTGATACGTTTATCATCAGAACAATACTTGTACCGGCAATTATGGCTCTAGCAGAGAAATGGAATTGGTGGCCAAAGAAACTTCCAAAACCAACAAAAACAGATATGGATATCGAATAATAAGTTGGAAATAAGAAAGAAAAGAAAAAGAAGAGGAAAAAGAGGAATTAGAAATATATCAGATTTGGCATCACTAATTTCCAGAAATAAGGTAGTACAAATGCGATTAATAGCAATCCAAAAATGTCTACTAATGAACCTATTTTTGCCATCTCTTTCACAGTATATTTTTCTGTACTATAAGCTATCATAGTTGGCGGTGTTCCTTGAGGTAACATAAAGTCTACACTCGAACCAATAGCAGCGACAACTGCGAGTAATACTGGTGATATATCAAATAATAAACCAAGAGGTATCACCAATGGTACTAGAATAGAAGCTGAACCTGTATTAGAAGCAATAAAAGTAAGCACTATTCCCACAACAGCTATTAGTGCAATAAATACTATCCCACTAGAAATCCCTATTTCTTCAAGTGAGTATGCAATCAAATCTCCAGCACCTGATTCAGTTAAGATAACACCTAGTGTTAATCCTCCACCGAAAATTAAGATAGCATTCCAATTTAAATCATTAACATCTTTGCCTTCAAGAACTTTTGTATCTGAAAACACAGCTGGTATGAATAAGAGAACAGCTGCAATGATTGCTACAATTGAGGAGGAGAATGTTGGAAATAGATAATCATGTATTGTACCCTCTAAGAACCATAAAATTAAGGCCAAAATAAAAACACTTAGAACATAGATTTGTTTCTTTTGCAAATGACCCATATTTTCCAATTCTTTCTTAACAGCATCTTTTGCATCACTTATACTATCTTTTGGAACTTCTGGTTTAAATACGATCCACAGATACAACCAAATAAGAGGTAACATTAATATCACAATTGGTAATCCAAAAATAAACCATTGACTAAACGATATAGTAACCCCAGCATATTGAGATAGTAAAGCAATAGCAATTGGATTTGCTGGAGTACCGATAGCGGAACCAATTCCGCCTAGGGAAGCACTGTATGCAATTCCAAGAATTAATGCTTTTCCGTATTTCTCGATTTTTGCTTCGTCAACTTCTTTATTTACCTTCAACTTATCAGTTACTGCTACAGCTATAGGTATCATTGTTGCAGCTGTTGCAGTGTTACTCATGAACATAGATAAGAAAGCAGTAATTGTCATCATCAACAACATGAGTACTCTCGGATTATCAGGACTGATTCTCACAATATTGAGTGAAATCCATTTATCTAAACCAGTCTTATTCATTGCTTTCGATATAATAAAACCTCCTAAGAACAAGAATATAACAGGTTCAGCGAAAGGAGCAAGTAATCCTTTGGCACTAAGGTTAAGTGCAAGAACACCTATTACTGGAATCATTAAACTTGTAGCTACTAGGGGGATTGTTTCCATGACCCACAAAACACCTACTACAAAGAGTAATGAAAGGACTACATTTGACTTATAAGGTAATCTCAAGCTGAAAATCAACCATTTCTGTCCTCTATAATCTTCAACTAACGAAGAAGCAGGCAATGTAAGATTCAAACCATCTTCAATTTCACTTGATACGTTAACACTAAAATCACCTATGGTTGGTTCAGGTGCTACTGTATTGTTCAGAGAATCAGTAATTGATGCTCGAATAATTAGTTGCTTGTTATAACCTACTTGAACCTTAGGAGAGTATGCTAACCATAGAGTGAGATTATCTCCCAAATCATAGATTTCTATCACTTCTGGATATGTTGTATTCATAAAAAGCTTGAAAGTAAAATCTACATCTTTTGTGTAGTTAGAGCTTCCGTTATCATAAAAACAACGAAGAGTTGCTTCATGCAAAGCTTCTTGTTTTTCACCAGCGACCGTACCTTGAGCAAAACCCATGGTAAGTCCTATAGCTGTAGCCAATAAGACTACTGAAATAGCAACTTTAATAATATCTTGTTTACTTATTTCCATTAATATCCCTCTAGTAAAACTCCTTAGTTATGATATCGATTTGTTCTTTGCTTAAATCCAGAGATGCTCTAGCAGGTATAACTCCTTGATTTAAGGCGAAGTCTCTCTCTTCATAGGTTGTTTTATTTTCAATTTGATAGAATATCCCAATAGGCAAATTGTCTTTAATGAATCTCTGATTCGAGAGATCTAATGCAGCATAGAAATCTTCTTTATCATGATCTGTTTCTTCAACTTTGTAAACCCTCTCTCTAAAATAGTTGAAAGTTTGTTTTTTATTGAAAGTAATACAAGGACTATAGACATCAACATAAGCAAATCCTCTATGATCGATAGCTTCTTTGATAATGTAAGTAAGATGTTTTAAGTCACCTGAAAAACCTCTAGCTACAAAAGTAGCTCCTGCTGAAATTGCCACAGCAATAGGGTTTAATGGATTCTCAATTGACCCTCTAGGAGTTGTTTTAGTTGTAGTCCCAACAGGTGTGGTAGGACTAGCTTGACCAGTAGTTAGACCATAGACAAAGTTATTGGAAACTATAGTAATAATATCGACATTTCGACGGCAAGCGTGCAGAAAATGATTACCTCCAATTCCATAAACATCTCCGTCACCTCCATAAACTAAGACAGTCAATTCAGGATTAGCTAATCTTATACCAGTAGCAACGGGAATACCTCGACCATGTACAGTTTGGAGACCATAGACATTTAGGAAGTTAGGCATATGAGAAGAACAACCTATACCACTAACAGTAACAACTTCTTCAGGTGGGATCTCTAATTCTATGAGAGCTTGTCGAATAGCTCGCCATTGTGAAAAGTTTCCACAACCTGGACACCATGTGGGTTTAAAATCACTCTCATAATCTTTCAAAGTATAATTGAAATCTTCACTCATTTTTTAGCACCTCTTTTACTTTTGCAATTATTTGCGATGGAACAATAGGTTCTCCATCCCATCTACGCAAGTAATGTTGAATATTGAACCCCGTTCTCATTCTTATATAATCATTCATTTGACCTAAGTAATTTTGTTCGATACAAAGCACATTTTGTGCTTTATCAAGAAAATCTTTCACTTCTTTTGTATGGAAAGGATTGACTGTTTTAATGTGTAATTGATTTGCTGTAATCCCTTGTTCTTTTAGGATTTTAATTGCTTCTCTAACAATATATTTTGTTGAACCCCAAGAAACCAAAGTAATGGCTGCATCTTGTTCCCCAAAGATTTTTGGTTTTTCCAATTCTTCTGCAATGTACTCCATTTTACGCATTCGTTTTTTGACCATTTCTTCTCTTATAGGAAGAGTATCTGGTAATCCCGCTAATGTTGAAGCGATTGAAGTTCCCCTTTCATTTCTTTCACTTGAACCTGTAAAGAACATACCATTCTTAGTTCCTGGTATTGTTCTAGGAGATACACCATTTTCTGTGATTTTGTATCGAATGTAATTTTCATCAGGTTTATCAAGAATCCCAAATCGTTTGTTCTTACGCTCTAAGTCAAATTTACGAACTGTTGCGATATGCTCAGAGAGGTACAAATCTAGCAGAATGATTACAACTACTTGATATTTTTCAGCAATTTTAACAGCTTCAATACCAACTTGAAAAGCTTCAATAACTGAACTAGGAGCCATTATTACTTTAGGAAATTCTCCTTGACTGATACCATAAGCTTGGAATAAATCAGCTTGTTCTGTTTTAGTTGCCATTCCAGTAGATGGTCCAGCTCTTTGAGAATTAATAACAACTAAAGGGATTTCCTCAATACCTGCCATACCTATCAATTCAGACATCAAGCTGAATCCTCCGCCTGATGTTCCTGTAGCTGCTCTAGCTCCACAATAAGCAGCACCAATAGCCATACCTACAGCGGCTATTTCGTCTTCGGTTTGTTTAACTATCATCCCAAGTTTTGGAAGATGCTTTGTTAAGTAATGTACAATCGATGAAGCTGGAGTCATTGGGTATCCAGAATAGAACTTCAATCCTCCAGAAATCAAACCTAAAGCAAGTGCTTCATTTCCTGAAATTATCATCTGCTGTGCTTTTTCGCATTTAAGTTTCTCCCATTTTATTGGCCATTTATTCTCTGAAGCAAATTGATCTCCTTTATCCAAAGCTTCATAGTTTGTAGAAACAATCTCATTACCTTTATCACCAAATTGCTCGAATATCACTTCTTTAACTAGAGTATCATCAAGTCCTAGTATATAGCTAATAGCACCAAAACCTACAATATTCTTGAGGACTTTGAGTTTAGAAATATCCTTAGTAATTGCTGCTAAAGGAATAGGAAGTTTTTGTATATCTTCAGGATATTCTAGTTCTTCTAAATCAATATAATCATTATCGTAAATAACCATCGCACCTTTATTCACTCTAGTTTTGTGAATTTCTGCAACATGCTTGTTGAGTAGAACAATGATATCGGCTGCTTCACCAATTGAAAGTATTTCATCAGTTGTCGCTCTAATTTGATATTCATTGTATCCACCACGTATAACTGATTGATAACTTCGAAAACCAAGAACATTAAAATTGTGTTTTTTGAGAATTTTGCTGAAAAGGTCTCCTAAGGACACTAAACCATCTCCAGCGCTACCTACAAAACGAACTACAACATCTTTTGTCATTGAGCTTTTCCTAGCGTATGCTACGCCATGAGCTCAAGAAATAAGTGACTTATAAAATACGTTGTCTGAACACGAGTTTATCCCATCCACCAAACTAGG
>Ga0272441_10007047_pt1 | contig 18466 bp, 27 predicted proteins | sample SSMProp6N_FD_193582 | JGI IMG/M metagenome (GOLD analysis project Ga0272441, IMG submission 193582) | Marine sediment archaeal communities from Little Sippewissett salt marsh, Falmouth, MA, United States - SSM-Prop-6N | ecosystem: Environmental > Aquatic > Marine > Wetlands > Sediment ... | reverse complement strand
CCCTGGGTCTCCTGGGACCGAGTTTATATTTTGGCCAAACTCAAAGGCCTCGATCAGCAGCAGGACGGCCATGTTTAACGAGAAGCTCAATAAGGCCGGAGTGAAGGCCCTGGGCAAAACATTCGGAGGGACGCACAATTTTCGCAGGGCTGTCGCGTCCAGGCTCCTCGAGGAGACCGATAATATTGAGTTTGTCCAGGAGATCCTGGGGCACGAGAAGATTGACACGACGAAGAAATATGCGAAATATATTAACCGTGAGAAGCAGCTCGACCAGGCCCGGGACATTATGACCCGTATCTCAGGCAAATAGGTAAGCTCCGAGGCTGATATAGGCCCGTCGAATACGGTTTTTAAGGGTGTTTTCTATGGTCCGCTGGTTTAAAGTTACTTTATCAGGATCCTGTTAAAGTGCCTTTAATCCCTGGCCCTTGATGTGGTCCTGCCGTGGAGTTTGATAACGTGCTTTTTGAAAGCTCCACGAATTACATATTTAAACGCCCAGGCCTGGGTTTCATCGAGCTTATGGCTGGGAATTTCGAGGCCCACTACATTTTTCTTAAATTTAAGTGGAAAAAAACTATCAAATCCCTCCGGAGATGTGTGGAGATCTATAACCTTGCGTCCTTTAAATTCTTTGGATAGAAACCGGTTATATTCGTTCCGGTCTTTTGCGCTGCGATCTGAGAGCCTGGTAAAATTTGCAGGGACCTTAAATACCTGGTATCCCATACGTCTCAGGGTTGGGACGTTTTTCTCTATAATTTTAGTTTCTTGGGCGTGACGTCCATAGACAAGAATTGTTTTGTTTTTGGCTACGGCAGATCGCCTCAAATTTTTCATAATGTCACCGGGACCTCAGGCCGGGACGCTGCCCTGGCCGAATGAGATCTATGAAATAATTAGGATTGTTTTTTTAAAAAATTATGGCCACAACAAACGCCAGGAGAACACCAGGGACGAGCCAGGGCAAAAACCGGAGCTGCTTGCGCCTGATAAACCAGGGCATGACTGCAGCTATGCCGATCGTGAAGGCTATGAGGCCCACGAAGGGAGCGAACACCTGGGAGATTGTGACGGCCAGAGGCAGGCCCAGGACGTCACCGAAACCAAAATAGCACTTTTCTGGATCCATGGAGCTGAGACTTTTCTGCAGCAGCCCGACCACGGCCCAGATAAACAGCAGGATCCCGAACACCGGCACGAAGATCGCGATCGTAAACTCTAAATAATATAATCCCAGTAATATACCAGCAGGTAAAAAAGTAGCCACGTGGACCCTGGCGCTCAGAGCGTCCTGCAGGGCCAGAATTAGGAACAGCACAAACAGCACCAGCTTGACCCACCCGAGCGAAAAAAAGGCCAATAGGAGGAATATCAGCCCTCCCAGGGCCCCCGTGACATTGAGAAGGGAGCGCGTCCGTTGTTTCATGAGGTCACACTCCTATGGACGCTTACGATCATGTCCCCCGTAGTTAGCGTCATAAACAGAGCTATCGGCCAGGGCCAGCGAGATCTGGCCACCGCGTAGATTGTCTTAAATTCTCTCTGGTTCACGTCGCCAGCTCCTTACCTGCGAGTTTCTCCAGGCGTTCCTCGTGTTGCCTCTTGTCGTCTTTAAACCACTTCATAACCGCGATGAATATAGCCAGGAAGGCAATTATAAGGATCAGCAGCTCGGAGGCCACAACTATCAGCAAAAACTCCGTCGTCATGATTTCACCAGCCCCACCTTTGTTATTTTTATCAGATCGTCGAGCTGCTTGAAATACATTGTTTTCATGGTTTCCTCGAGATCCTCCAGGTAACTATTAACCAGGCTGCTCAGAGCGTGGACGTCGAGGTCGTCTACACAAAGCCGGCAATTTTTGAAAAGTGTTTTTATCAAATCTACGCGCTCGAGCTCCCCTGCCTTGGACCACTCGATCCAGAACGGCCAGACCTTGCCGTCCGGGTATTGAGTATCAGAGAAGCCCATATTTTTCATGCAGTTATGTCTGAAATTGCGCAGCAGCTCGTGGATTTCTGGGAGTGTTTCCGTCATAACAGCCCCCTCATCAGGATCCCGACCAGGACGCCGATTGTAAAGACCAGGCCAGTCCAGGCCATGCCCCTGATCCTTGCCTGGGATCTCATTTTTGCATAAATGTCAATTCCATGAGTGTTAAATTTGTGCTGCATATAGATCTCGATCGGCAGCAGCTCGCCACATATTTCGCATTTAATTTTTTCGGTCATTTTCTAAACAGCCCCTCGATCTTTTCTCGGGTCCTCCGGACCGCGTTCTTCTCAGCCTTGACGTAAATGTCAAACTTCTCAGACTGTCCGGCACCGTGGCCGTCGAATAAACGGACCTTTAAGCAGCGCTCACCGTCCGTTTTTGAAAAAAGTTTTTCTATCCTTTCCCGGACTTTCTGCATGATGTCATGGTCCGGTTTCACGAAGATCTTAAATTTATCCTGGCCCGTGCCGTGCCTCTCGTATAGACGGACCTTTATCTTAAACTGCCTGCCTCCTTTACGGACTTGGGCAGCCTCAGGATCAGCGTCTTTACTTTCCTTTTTTCTTCTCAGCCTCTCGAACATAGAGATCCTCCAGGTATTTCATCTAATCACATCGTATTTAGTGCCTCGCTTAAACACCGTGCCACACTTTGAGCATTTTGGCCTGCAGCGCGCGGAGACCTCCCTGACCGAATTGTCCAGACGGGACTGAATTCCGGTATTTTTCCAGTAGACGATACTGTCTTTGGCATTACATACTGGACAAACTTTGCCCTTAAAAGCTATATGCCCGGAGGTTGCGATCTGCGCATTCATGTGCTGCCTCCACTAAAATTTTTAATCAGTTCCAGGTTCCCGGACTTTCCAAGCTGAAAAATAAACTCGTCCCCCTTCTTGATCTGGAGGGCCCGGACTATGTGGTCCGGAATTGTGAGCGTATGCTGGCCTTTGCCGGTGACCTGGACTTTAGGCATGAAAATAATATGGAATTAATAGTTTATAAATATGATTTCCTGAGGACCCCCCAGGAGCTGCAGGTAAAAAATAAGTAAAACCGAGACCCTGCGCTTTGCAGGGCCCGTTAAACTCGTGAAATAGTTATTTCATTACTGGGAGCTCTCCAGGATCCTCGGGACGCCGTTATCCAGGACAATAGAGACGCCGAGATTTTCGGAGACACGGACCAGGTCGTTTAATGTGTTGTTCACGTTAATCACCCTCAGCTCGCAGCTCGTCGGCCTCCGGGTCCGTGGTCTGCTCGTCTATAGGCTCCCTGGTGTCCAGGATCTCGTCTACCTGCTCAGAAGTGAGCAGCCCCGAGCTCTTGGCCCTGCGCTTGTCCAGGGGCTCCTTTTTCTCGAGCTTTTCCTTGAACTCTTGGCGCTTCTCGGCCAGGATTGCGTCCTCCCTTCTCAGGTGCGCGCAGTTGACATATAGATCCGTGACCTTGTAGGTAGTCGTCCGGTTCCGGACCTCTCCCGTGGTGAGGCCTATCTCGTCGCCCACCTCGAGCAGCTTGGTCAAATCGCGCGTCTTTTCCTCTCCGTATCTGGTTTCCACCCAGATTTTTAACTTCTCCGGCATTTTAGCCATGTTGATCACCCTCCTTAAGGTTACTTTAATATTGGTAAAGTATCTTTATAAAGGTATCGTTAAGGTTACTTTAAGAAGATCTGCGCAGGCCCTGGAGGATCTGCGTAAAGTTACTTTAATAGGATCCAGGATAAAGACGCGAGAAGTAGGAGGGTGATCAATGCCTGGAGGCATGGGCCCCTACTCTGCTCTGGCTTTGTCCTCCTGGATCCTCTCAGCATAACCTTCTTTTATGAGTGTTTCTGCAGTCTCCTCAGGCAGCCAGATCTTGGCGCCAGGGTAAAAGGGGCCTATCTTGCGACGTGCTCCTCTAAATTCGTGCTCCATAAGTGGAGTTTCCCGGGTTATCCGGATTTCGACGTTTTTGGGTTCTGAGGGCCCGGTGAAGGCCTCGAGGCCTGATTTCTGTGAATTTGACGCATGAAATGGGGCCATATAGCCACGATCTCCATGTCCCGAGGGTTCTGATACCCGGGTCATGCGCTCCAGTATCTCGGTCTGTTTTGTGCTGTTCTCCTGCAGGTTCTTTATGGCTGTAGCCGAGTAGTTGACGGCATTGGAGAGAGCGAGCTGCTGAGGTAAAAATCCCCTCATCATTTCCACGAGCTGCTGCACGTCGCGCTGCACGTCCACCACGTTCTGGGATTGTGCTGCAGAGCTGGCCAGCTTGTCGACCTTGTCCTCGAGGTCCTTAAGCCTCATGGGGCTCTCCTAGAGCTTATGCAGCAGGCTCTCGATCGCAAAGCTGTCGTCGTAGCTCTCCAGGTTCTCGTCCCCTCCGGAGGCGTCGATCCAGAACTCCTCAGTTTTTACACGGCCCACCAGCTTGGCGAGCTGCTCAGAGCTGAGGAGCTCCTTCTGGCCTTTTCGCAGCACGTTCGGCTCCTGGACCCTGAGATCATAGTGATCTATAAAATAGCGAGCTGCCTCCTGGACCATTGTGCTGGCCTTGATCCGCAGCTCCTCACCGTCTGGTCCGCAGATCTTTGGCCCATAGATCTTAAGGAGACCCGTGTCCTGGACGTGAGCGATCAGCCCGTTAGGAGCCTCCAGCCTCTGGTAGGTCCAGTTATTCATCTGGATCCTGCGCTTGTCCGATAATGATAAAAATTTGAAATTTCCCCAGTAAAGGATCTTATAGCCCATGATAAGATTATGGTAGCGCCAGGTCATGGTTTTTATGCCCTGCTCCGATTGTATGAGGTTTTTCTTTACTGCCTGGCCTTTGCCTGTGAGTGAATAGATCGCGTAGGGCTGCTCCTGGGTCCGTTCAATGACGCCGGCAGTCTGGAATTTCTGCAGATAATAATTAAGGGCCTGCTTGGACATAGCCAGCTTTTTCGCTATCAGGTCCAGCCTTTGGCCGTAGCTCGGATCGTTGAATTTATCGAGCTCTGTGAGAATACGGGCATACTTTGCACGTTTGCCTGCGTCTTTAGCCATGAGTATTTTTATGGAGCCCGTAGTTTAAAAGTTTGTAGGGTGACACCGTAAAGATAAAAAAACAGTTTTTACTGCGTCCATGGTGTCGGTTTTAGCGCTTTTTTTTACTGGTCGATACGCCTGTGACGTGAGCCTCGAATTTGTCCATGTCGATCTTATCCAGCTTCTTACCGAACGCCCTGCCTGCAGTCACCAGTCCACCCATTACGCGCTTACCCTTTGGAGTTGCTGCCCTGGCAGCGTCTGCCTTGGCCCTGGCCTTTATGTTCGCTATCTGGGCCTGTTTTCTGGCCTTTTCGCGTCGGTTAATCTCAGCCTGGTAAGCCTGATTATATTGTTTCTGCAGCTCCGGAGGCATGGGTTTCTTTGCTGTGGCTGCCTTGAGTTTTCGATATAACAGTCCTCTCAATGCCATTAAGGTCCCCTCCTTACGATTTTTTTGAGCTTGGCGATATTCGGGATCGTGACGTCTACGCTCGCCTGGTGTTGCACGAGCTTGTCGTCCCTCACCGCGAGGATTACCTTGCTCGGGTCCCGGATTTCTACCTTCTTGCCCCGGGCGAATACTATTAAATTCGATATTGTCTTTGCCATGTGTCACCTCACTATCCTATAGACCACCATGAACAGCAGCACGCCGACCAGGATCGTAAAGTAGGCCTGGATCTCGACGGGCAGCAGCGAGTTAATCAGTCCCAGGAACATAGAGAACACCAGGCCACCGATCGCTGCGCTCCTGCTTTTCTGGTAGCTTACTGAGAATATAGCCACGCCTACGAGCAGCCAGACGATCCCGTAACCGACGTAGTCGTTAAAAATCCATAGGAGGGCCTGGTCATATTCCGCGTTGCTCAGGTAAATCATTGGTTGGTCTGCCATTCAATTACTCCCCAGGAGATCCTTATATTTTACAAAGAGCTCTATGATCGCGACCGCGTAAAGGAAACCTACGATCGCCTGGAGCCCTGTAATCATGTAAGCAAAGTCGTCGTCCAGCTCGTCCGGGATCAGGTAGTAGAGCCAGCCGAAGTCTACGACGTTGATAACCAGGTCAAATATATTCATGGTCATACTATACTGCTGCGTCTCTGAGACTGTGCTTATGTTGCCAGGTAGAGAGTTGTCCGGATCGTCCACGTTAAAAGTGTTGATGTAGTTGCTCTCATAATAGAGCGTGCCGGTGGTGAGGCTGGAGTGAGCTGCTACGCTGAGGCAGACGTTGAATATCAGAAGCGCGAACGCGATACCTACTACTTTCATGAGACCCCCTTATGCCTGATCTCGTATATTATTCCTGCAGCCACGAAGGCCACGAAAAGGGCGAGTGAGGCGCTGGCGTAACCAGCCAGCCACGTCCCGGCTGAGAAGATCCCCAGCTCTGCCAGGAGTAATATGTAGCCCGGCAGCCTGTTCTCTGGAGTGATCACCCAGGACGTCACCATAACCATAAAGAACGCGAAACCGTTATAAAGCCAGATATACTCGGGAGCAAATCCAATATCAAAGCCTGCGATCGCACCTACTCCGATCGTGTAGGGGATTGGTGAGTTGCCCAGGACGTCGTGCTCTACTGTAAAGACGACGCTCTGCCTGGTGGTGTCGACGTTGTTAATCGAGATTGTGAAGTTGCTGGATCCTGTTATAGTGTTGTCATACCAGGCCGTATTATTTCGCTGGTTATAAATCTGGATCCGGACGCTTTCAGTCATGTTAATCAGATCCTGGTATTGGATCCTTAAGGTGCTCTGGTTGAGCGTAGGATCGTCGAACTCGGCGCTCATGAGGATATTATCGCTTATGAGTGTTATGTCCGGCCTGAGCGAGATCTGGCTTAATGAGAGATACTGGGCCGTGGCCGTTGCTGCATATAAAAATCCTATGTCCCTGATCTGGCCGTTTGTAGTAAGCCTCAGGAGGTAGGTGTTGTCCTTTGTTAAGTAGGTGACGTATTTGTGCTCGACGTCAAAGTAGCCCTCGGCGATCGTGTAATGGTTGCCTCCGCTTAATTTGTAGAGCTCGATCTTGCTGTCGTAATACTGGTAGTCGCTCATATAGATCGGGATCTGGAGGACTGTGTAGATCATGGCGTCCACCATATACATTTCTACGTCGCAGGTCCCCTCACATGGAGGCAGCCGTTCCCTGAGGTAGCTGTCTGTCGCATAATTGACCTGGGCGCTTACAGTATCGACGTCGCAGGGTGGTTTAACTCCGGAGATCTCTGTGCCCGTGAAATTGTAGACGTAGGTCTCGCCACCGTCACATGATACTATTATGCTGAGGTTTGCCTCGGTAATATTAAGGGGAGTGGTCCATTCGTTCTCTGTCATAATAGAGACCGTCCAGTTAGCGTAATAGTTTGTGAAATTGACGCTCTTGTAGTAGACCCTGCTGCTGTCCTGGAGGGAGTAGCAGGTCACGTTATAGATGTGGTTGCCATACCAGACCGTTCGGCTGTGGTTCTGGTCTCCTGTGATATTTCCCAGGTCGTAAGTTGTATTGCCTATGATCTCGCTGCATGGCTGGAAGCGCTGGACCGTTACATTAAAACTAAAGTAAAAATCCTTGCCGTAATATTCTGTTTGGTCTGCCGGCCAGGTGATCGCGATCCTGGTGACGTTTATGTCTGTGGTGTTCATGCTGCTGTTAACAATTCCGTCGTCTGCCATGACGTAAAGCCTGAATGTGTCGTTTTCCCTGGCGCTGCCGATCGCGTAGTTTATTGAGGTATTCCAGCCCGTGATGTTTGTGTTGTTGTTAAAGCCCAGGACATACCAATAGCTGAGGGTGTCGTTGTCGTCGTCGGTTGAGGATCCTGTGACTGCCAGGGTGTCCCCTATGATAATCGAGTGAGACGTAAAGGTTATGTCCGGACTTGTGGCCGGGCTGTTCTGGATTGTTTCCGTGGTGCTCGAGCTTGAGGTCTCGCTTGCGTTAGTCGTGAGGTTTACCGCGAGGGCGACGTTGTCGTTTCGCGAGTAGTTGCCATATTCGACGTAGACGTAGAGAGTGGTGTCCGCAGCGACGTCGGTGTATTCTGTCGGGTTGACTGAGATATTGACACCGTTGACCGTAAGGTTGACCGTAATGTCTGCAGCGTTTCCGTTGCTCTCATTGTAGTAGATTGAGAAGTTGGCAGACGTCAAATTATAAAGGGTTGTCGGATCCACTCCCAGGGTAAGCGTTACATTGGAGACGGTCGGGGCGCTCTCCTCTGCAGCAAAACTTATAGACGGATCTGTCGCCCCTATATACTGCCAGCCCATCAGGTTATCAATATAAAGGGATTGTCCATTGGTGTATTGTGTAAATCTTATGTATGTTGGTGACGGTGATGTCGCATAAACGGCATTGTTCTCGGTTATGGCTGTAAAATCTGAGTAAGACCATTGCTTTTTGCTTGAGAAATTGTATACCATTTCAACAAAATACCAATTACCAGATGTCGCGGTCACGCCTGAGTTTTGCCAGGTTCCCGAGCTGTCTGAATATCCCCACTTGTCGGCCGTCGGATAACCGAAGGAAAGCTGGTCACGGGTTGCCGCACCGCTATCGAAACCGATATATCCGTCGTCGCTTGAGGCTGTGCTTCTTATCATGTATTGAAGATAAACGGCTTCGTGGCTTGATCCCGACTGATTTAATCTTGCGATACCGTTGGCGCCATCATCATTGACTTTAAGCGCGTTGGTTCCATCAAAAACCGTTCCTGTATCGAGCGTTACCGCACCGCTCACTTCTTCCCACGTTTCGAGCATTGCTGCAGTATCGGCGTGGTCTTCAAAATCGTCAAACCACGGAAAAGTAAATGTTCCGTCCCTGTATGTTGTTGCTGTTTTTGTGGCATTTCCGTAATAGACATATATGGTCTCTCCGGCTACTGGTATGGTTACATTGACATAAAAAGACGTATTCCCGGCTATGTTGCATGAAATATTATAATAATAAAGCTCATTATCACTTGAGTCTGCAAAGGCTATATCTTCACAGTCGTCCTGTAAATGTCCAGCGTCATATATTGTTTTAGTATCAAATGAGATATTGACCGGATAGTTTACAATTTCTGACGTTGTCGGGTTCGTTATGGTTATCTGCTGCCTGTGTGAATAACTGCTTTGCCATGCGTCAGCTCCTGGGACTACTGCCAGGGCCATGATCACCAGGATCAGACTAATAACTAATCGGCGCATAGATTACCTCCCCGGCCTCCGTGTCGTCCTTTGACGACGGCTTAACTATGTAGATCACGACGGCCACTATAATGATGAAAAGCGTATAGTAGAAACCATTGTTAACTATGTTGTTTCTCTCGATCGTGTCGGCGTCGGTGATCCCACCGTTTAACGCGACCGTTGCCTGATCCATGGCCCAGTCCAGAGGGATCCAGATAAACATACAGATAACTATAGCCAGTATCCCAATTATCAGCCTGTAGCCAGAAGCTGCGCCTTTTCTCATTACCAGCTCCCTCCTGCAGGCATATAATACGGCTGGGTTGTCTGTTCTTTTTTCAGCAGCAGCCGGACGAAAAGATAAGCGTATGGGATCAGCAGCAGGATAAAGCAGGCTATGTTAAAGCCGGCCTTGATCATGGCAGCGCGATCCTGGTATTGTTCATAGTTCACAAAACCGCCGGTTATGTTGTCCCTGGACTGGTAGGCTATGTCCTGCATGGTCGGGTCGACGTAGCCGAATATCATGGTATTGGCGATCGTGTAGATCAGAATAACAGAAAAGGTCCAGATTAGAACAATGACGGCAGTTTTGAACGTATCCATTAAATCACCTTCTCAATGTCTGGGACCGGGTTGGTTTTAACTCCCTTGAGAGCCTTCTCAATGTTGAACTTACCAGGACCCAGTTTTAAGAAGGGGATAAATCCTAAAGCACCAGGGATCACTATGTTGGGCGTCCTTGGTGTTACTGGGACGGGCTGGCTCGGGACACGGTCAATTATTGGCTCGATTTCCTGCAGCACCGCAGTCCGTTCCTTGGCTGTCACCTCCTGGCCACTTATCGGGTGGGTTACACTTATCGGGAGGGTTCCGGATCCTATCATTGTGATCTCCTTTACTCTGCCGGCTTCTGTTCGTATGATTGACGGGACTACTACCTGGCCCGGTGATCTTGCCACTACGGTCCTCTCTTTGTCCTTGGTCCTCATTCTGCTCACTATTTTAGGCGTTCCTGCAGTAAACGGAACGCTCTTTATTCCCGGGACGTTCTTGACCCTCACGGGCATAGGGACCGGGTTGACGTTGGGGACTATCCTGGCCATTAAAGAACTGCCAGATTTTCCTGCTACTGGCTGGATCTTCACGTTGAGGGTCGAGGGTGGTGTTGGTGGTGGTGTTGAAACAGTAGGAATTTTCTTTATAGTGGCAGTTTTCATTAACGACCCTGATCCCCGGACGGCCTTAAAGCCAGGGGATCCTCCACCGGATCCTCCGGGCTGCTTAAGTGAAATATCCACCCAGTCGATCTTATTGAGTGTTTTAGTCTTAATGTTAGCAGCCTCGACGAGTAGCATTTTGTTACCCTTCTTTACAAAATATATATCGAATTTCCTGGCAGTCTTGCCTGCACTCAGTCCTGAGAATTTTCTTATAACTGCCTCGCGTTTTATTTGCACCTCGCCACCTCCTGGGACCTTTTTGCTTATCTTAAGGTTGCCAGTTCTGCGACCTACCTCCTGCATAAGTGACGCTTCTTTTCTCGGTCCGGTGACACGATTATAAACCTTACCCTCGCCCTTGATCTGCAGCAGCATATCTCCGGCTTTTCTCCAGGAGATCTTAAGTTTTTTGGAGACTACGCCGTGCTCGGTGAAGCTCCTAAATGTCTGCTCCGAGATCTTGATCTTAGACTTACCGGATCCTATTGACTGCTGTGGTATCTTTGTGACCTGGAGGCCTCCCTTCTTGCCAGATAAACTTACAGTATCACCGGTCAGGCCTTTGAGCCTGCCCTCCGTGATCGTGAACTTACCGCGCGAGATACTCGTGGATTTTCCTATCTGTTTGGAAATTGAGCCTCCCTTTATCTGCCTGGTCTCTACCTTGACCACGTTGGCAGCCTTTGCAGTTGTCAAAAAAGAATACTGGGCTTTGAACGCTGCAGCTCCAGCTCCGAGGCCAGCTATAGCCGTGATCCCCGTGCCCAGGGCCTCCGCGCTCTTGCCCTCTGATCTGAGTGTGAGGACCTTGCCGGTCCGTTCTCCGGCGTAAAGTCCGGTAAGTCCTGCAGCCGTGAGCTTGCCAGCCGTGGACGTTATTATCTTGGCTCCTGTCCCGGTTGCTGCAGCAGCTCCCAGGCCTGCGCCACCCAGGGCCATAAGCTCGATTTCTACTATAGGGTTGTTTATGGCCGAGACAATGCGATCGTCTACCTCCACGCCCATTATGTTGGTTGTGGTTTTTCCTCTTGCTGCCTTTGCTGTCCGTCTCTCTATGTCCTTTTCTACGACGGACTGGCTCGAGGGAATATTTGGGAAAGCGAGATCTATGAGGGCCCGGTTTATCGGACCACCCTGCTCTCTTGCGACGGCTCCGACATATTCGTAACCTGCAGGGCTCAGGGCTGTCCGGACATTGAGCAGGATCTTCTCGCCGACGTTGGCCTGGCTGTAGATCTTGCGACCTATGCCACCAGCTCCTCGCTCAGACCTCTCCTGCAGGAGTGCCTCGCTTGTCCTTATGTCTATGCTCGTGTCCTCCGGCAGGGGCGCGTCCGTGTATATTCTCATTCTTATCTGGCCTGCAGCCTGGCGCTCCTCTGCGCTGAGTTTGTTGAGCTGCGCTGCCGTCATTTTAGCATAATCCTCATTGGTTGCACGTTCTGCCTGGTGTCCGTGGACTGCTGCCCATATCTTGACGTCCCTGGCCTGCTCTGGCTCTGAGACGTCGAGCTCGTAAATATAACGTCCTTTGTTCATGTCTACAGTAGGATCCTGGACGGTCTTATAACTTGAATATTTTATAACGCTTGGCTGCTGCCGTTCCTTGTAGCCACCAGTCTCTGAAAAATAAACCTCATACTGTCCAGGCCTGCTCTTGTTCTCTACAATGTCCGCAGATACGTCGGCAGGGATCTCTCCGGCAGCGTATTTTTTTTGCAGCCGTTCGCTGATCTGTTCGGGTGATCCATAGACGTCCCCGGTCATTGGTGAAGGCACGGCAGACTGGCCTCTTTTTTTCCTTTTTTTGGCCAGGGCCTCCTGGTAGGCATTGGAGCGCTTGTATTCCTGCGCTTGTGCCTCTATCATGTCAGAATAAGCCTTTTGTTCTTCTACGCTTTTGAGCACCATAAACATCATTGAAAATTATTGACCCGGGGATTTCCCCGGGGCTCAAATATGTTTTAATCCTGGCTGCCCGAGGACTAAAACATAGATTTGAGTGAGCCTACGGCAGTAGCCAGGGCTATAACAATAATCACCAGTCCGAGGACCGAGAATATTGTTCCCGTGGTTGTCACGAGCGACGTGCTCAATGTGTAGAAGGTGCTCGAGTTGTTTAGCGCCGTAGCGTTGTAAACCGCGTCGATCATGAACAGACCGACGAACAGCATTACAACACCGACCACCAGCTCAGCGATCACCGTAGCGACCGAAGCCGGCACTCCTGCAGCTACGAGGTTGGTGTAGACTGCAGAAAACGCTGTTTCACGGGTTGCCTGAAGCCTCTGGGCAAAACTGCTTAACAGATTTTTCAGATCCATGTATTAGATTTAGGCTTAACGAGTTTATAAATAAAATGACCTGGGGAAATGCCCCAGGGGGCTCACAATTACATCATACTCTTAAGTGAGCCTACGGCTGTGGCGAGGCCTATCACTATAAGCACCAGACCAAACACCGAGAACGCCGTTGCTATCATGGCGACCACGGAATTGTAATGCTGGCCTGCTGGTCCGCTCTGGGCCACCAGGGCACTACAGCGCCTTAAGTAGGTCCCTGTCGTTGGGACTGTGAGGTTATCGTCGCCGAAGGCTGTGACATTCACGAGGTAGTTGCCTGAGCTGTGCGATATTGTTGTCGAGCTCGTAAACTGCTGATCAGTTGCTGGTATTGTGTGATTTCCGAGAAGTGCTGCACTTGCTGCATTTCTTACCTCGAGGTAAGACCCGGTTGTCGCGCTTGTATTGGAGACATTCACCACGAGGGTTAAATATCCCTGCAGGTTTGTCGCTGAGGCAAACGTGAGGTTTGCGCTCGTAGATCCTGACGCCGCTGTTGCATTAAGTGCAGCGCCAGCGCTGGGTGCTGTATTGGTGTAAGAACACTCTGTAACTCGTCCTGCAAACATGGGATCTATGCTGCTGAGCATAAACAGCCCAATAAACAAAACGGTCACACCTATCGCGACGGCCCCTATGACAATGGCTACGCTGCCGTTTACATTTGCAAATTTAAAGGCCATGTATAGATTTACGTCGTCCGTTATTTAAAAATGAAATTCTCACCGGGATCAGGTTAAAGTCACTTTAGAGAAATCTCCGAAGGCCTACTGCTCCATGACCTCGGCCATGGCGTCAATTCCATATTTACGCTCGAGTGGCTTGGGCAGCAGCAGGCCCTGCTCGTAAGCCCATTGTTTCACCAAAAAGATCACCTGGCTGAGCTGGTCTATGACTTTAAGACCGTTCTGCAGCTCCGGTTTATTCCTGGCGTAGAACACCCGAGCACCGTATTTATTGGCTACAGCCTGGACCGAGGGCAGCCTGGGATCTCCATGTATTACGATTTCCAGGTCGTGCATGATTGGCTTTACGCGATCACGAAAACGCTTTAAGTGGACCTTTGAATATACCACGGCCTCAATAAATTCAGCAGTAGAAGCAAAGGCCATTTTTGCATACTCAATGCTTGGCGTGTTCCTGGCAGCTCCGACCTGCCTTATGACCCTGAAATAGAGCTTTGTGAGGTCCTCCTCGTAACGCTTGTCTCTGTAAGTCTCTGTTAAAATTTTGTCTATAGATCCCATAATATCACGCCTGCGCCTTTATTGTATTTATTGACGACCGGATTGACGACAAAGATTTTAAATGTTGTCCGTCCACCGGTGAAATATGAAGCCTCTCGATCTGCGCGTAGCTCATGTCGTTACGAACGTATAGATTATAGAGCAGCGTCTCATACTGGTTTTTAAGTTTGTTGTGGACTACTATATTGACGTAGTTGTCGTCGTCCCTGTTCTCGAGGAGCTTGTCCTTGACGTTATTTATGTAGGCCTTCTCAAAGCGTGCGTCCACCGGTCCGTAACGGTGTGACTTCACAAAGGACGGGATCGACCGCAGGAATTTAAAGAGGTTCCTCGGGTAGGGTATCACGAGCTCCTTTTTCTTATGGATCACTCTGATCCTGCCGTCCATTGTTGGGAGCTGCGACCGTGTCCTGGTCTTTGTCGGGCTCTCCAGACGCCTCCGGATCCGCATGATCCCAAAGGCGTCGTATGTTAACGGGTTCCCGGATTTACCATAAATAAAGGCGAAGCTGCAGACCTCCTGATACCTGTAGGCCACTATCACCAGAAACTGGGCCATGCTTATGATCTTCTGGTCCAGGGTGAAGGGATCCGGCCATATTATAATAGTTAGGTGGAGACGGCTGCCGGATTTGTTCATAAACTTTATAAGCTCTCTTTGCGCCCTTTTCATGGTCTCCTGGGTGTAGAACTGGTCGCCACCCTCGTCCAGGAATATGAAGCTCCTGGGAGGCAGCTCTGAGGCCTTGCGCATGGCTGCCGTCCTGGTGAGTGGGAAATTATCAGCCCACGACCACTTAAAAGCAGGATCCTCCTGGCGCCTGAGCTTTATGTATGCCCTGATCAGCTTGAGGCCCCAGTTGCTCTTACCGGTCCGGCGATCACCGATAATTATGATTATGCAGTCCTTGCCGTGTTTCTGTCTCTCTATGATCTTACCGGCCAGCCATTCAAAGGTGAAGCGCTTGCCCTTGCCTATCTGGGATCTGGTTATATTCTCCTCCGCGAGGATCTCGTCTATTGCGTCCAGGGGCATGGGACCTCCTCAGATCCCAAATAGTAGCGCTCACCGAGCACGGGATCCTCTGAAAAAATATAACTCATGTATGGGCGCAGCTCCAGGAGATCCTGAGCGACCGGATCAGCCAGCTCTATAAGATTGTCGAGCTCCGGGTCCGGAGTGAGGCAAAGCTCGGGATAATCATAGCAGCCTACTATCCTTACACCTCTGGCATAGACGACGTCGCAGATCGGCTTATATTTCCACTCGTCGATCGTCCTGCGCTCTGCCAGGTAAAGGTCGCAGTAATGGCTGGCCTGCAGTTCTATCATTACGACCGCGTCGAGATCTGCACCGGTGTCGTAGAGATCCACGGCTACACCGTCATAATAAAGCGCCATATAGGCCAGATTTTCGTCGATCTGTCCCTGGACGTTGTAAACAGTCAAAGCAAAAATAACGGCTCCTACGGTGAAAAATAGGCCGAGAAATAGCCCTACTTCTCTGAGTTCCATGTTATCCCTCCAGGGTATTGTCCTGGCCTTGTTCTGCAGGTTCTATTACTCGCCCCGTCGTGGGTTGGTATTGCTCGAGCTGCTTGGTGCATACTGCGAGATCTCCCTGGACCTCTCCGTATTGCCTGGAGAGCGCTATATTGTCGTCTTGGACTGTCTTGTAATTGAAGAAATTGCTCACAATGATAAACGCCATAGCAGCAGCCACTACCAGAATAATCATAGTAAACGCGAAGCTCTTGCCGTCAAAGCCTTTTTTTTCGTTCTTGATCCGCTCGATCTCCTCCCTGGCCATGATATTTGCGTGGGTTCTCACCCGGATCTGATCCATGACTTTGTTAGCTCCGTATTTTACGAACTCCTGCAGGGCTGCGACATTGACCAGGGCCCAATATCTCGGGTCCTTGGTTGCTCCCTTTGTGGAGGATCCCCAAAATCGTAACTTTTTGAGTTTACTGTCGGCCTTCTCTGCTTTCCATTCTCCGGCGATCTTCTCGGTCTCTTGCTTGTGTTTCTTTTCCAGATCGTCGAGCTCCTTTTTGCGCTCCTTCTCGAGGGCCTTGAGAGCCTTCTCTCCTTCCTTTGTTATGGTTGTCATGCTGCACCGTCCTCCTCGTCCTTTTCCGGAGGCTCAGGAGCCTCGGGGACTTCATGCTGCTCTATAAGTGTATTTCTCCTGTTATCGTATTCTGCATTTACCTCTGCGCGTTCCTTGGCATACTTCTCATTTACATCTTTAAGCTCGTCCTTAAGACCGAGGTCCTCTTTGAGCTTGTCTGCCAGCTTTTCGAGCTTACTCTTAACCTCGTCGGCGTCCCAGCCTTTGGTCTCTATCAGCTCCATAAGGTCGATTATGCCGACGTTCACGGTGAGACTTCTGAAATCCTCGCCTATGCCCATGAGAACACCCTCGCAGTATTTCATGCCCTCGCCACCTTTGACTATGTCCTGGCCGTGACGGAATACCTGGGCCTTTTCCTCACCGACCTGGTGATCTCCGACGACGCACCTGAAAAATTTGCCGTCGTCCAGGAAAAAGGCCGGCTTACGTTCTCGCTTTGCCTTGACAATATGACGGGCCGGGCTGTTTTTCATTGGCAGCAGAAAATACATTATTATCCAGACTATCACGATCGAAAAGGCTGCGATCATGATCGCCAGGATCCAGACGAGTGGGTGGATCCCTCCGCTCTCTGCGAAGAATATGCCGGCTATTCCCATGTCCACGGCCATTATTGTCCAGCCTCCTTTATATCAGGTCCTAAAAAATGCTGTAAGAACATTCTCCAGGTTATCGTTTTTTTCATAACGCCCTCCATGAGTTACCGGATCCAGTAGGAGCTGGCTGTCCCACCTGAGGGCTCAGCTCTGGCCTGGCCGTTCCGAACTCGCTATATTTCTGCTCGATTGAGCTCCTGTTTTCTGTGAGTGTCTTGATCAGGTGGCCGTTTCTCGAATTGCAGCATTTAATATAAACCTTTGCCCGGATCGCGTCCCATAGTTCTGTTATAGGATATTCTTTTGTATTAACTGCGACCATCTGGCCGGTTTTGGGATCCTTGTCCCAGAGGGTCTCATAGATCCGGTAGGTTACCCATTCGTTCTCAGGTATTCCTGTAAGCATATTCGCAAAGCGCAGATCCACGAAGTCCATGATATTGAGAAAATCTACATAGGTGAGGTTGGCAGTCATGAGCGCAGTATTCAGAAACTCCCAGATCTCATTAAGAACTGTCTGGGGACTGTCGTCCTTGAGCAGGGTATCAGCGAGGCCCTGGGTTAACGTGACCGTCTGGTAGGTTACCGCTTGATTGGATTGTGCTGCGCCGTCGCTCATGAGTATCACCAGCCATTTAGCCGCGGCCTCCTGGTTGCTTATTCTTCTGGGCGTTCATTTCTTTAACGCTCCAGACTGCTCCTATGAGAGTGAACACAAAACCGACCAGGGTTATGGCCCAGCATAGCAGGACGATCACTACCTCCTGAAATACCAGCGTCACGCCACCACTAACCAGCTCTATCTTAAAGGCCTGGAAGGCGCATACTGCAGAGAGCACGGTGGAGATAAGGCAAAGAAGCCAGCGCTTGAGCTTTACGCCCATGATGAGCAGAGCTACGGCGCCACCGAACAAAATTAAAAAGAATTGAATTAGCATACTATTTTTTTGGATTGGCGTCTTTATATATGTAATAGTTCAAACGTTATTCATGACTTTGAATTGTGAAAGGGACATTTCACGAGTGTGGGATTTGCCCCAGGGCCAAAAATTCGCCGATTACCTGGCCGAGATCGCTGCAGTAGGTCCCGGGACCGCCCGGCGATACCGCTACGTCGTCCGGGAGCTGCTGGGACGGGCCTCTTTATTTTCTTATGAGCAGGCCTGCAGGTTTGTAAAGAAAAAAAACCGGGTCTACGCCAGGGCTGCAGTCGCGAAGCTCCTGGAATATCTCGAGCACACCGGCGAGCTGGAGGAGGACCAGGTCGCAGTCATGATTAAAAAATTGCCGAAGGTCCGGGAGGCGCCACCGAAGGACAAAGAGATCCCGACGATCCCGGAGATCCTGCAGGTCATGAAGGCCATGGACAAAGACGACCGGCTGATCGCGCGCTTTATGTTCTATACTGGTGCACGGGTCCATGAGGCCGTGGGCGTCAAACTCAGGGACATTAATTTTAAGACGGGCCGGATTATTCTCTACGGTAAGGGCAGGCTTGAGAAGAAAAGCAGAGCTGCAAAAATCTCCCTGGAGTTTGCTGCAGAGCTCGACCGTGAGGCGAAGGCCCTGGGTCTCCTGGGACCGGAGTTTATATTTTGGCCAAACTCAAAGGCCTCGATCAGCAGCAGGACGGCCATGTTTAACGAGAAGCTCAATAAGGCCGGAGTGAAGGCCCTGGGCAAAACATTCGGAGGGACGCACAATTTTCGC
>Ga0272441_10007046_pt1 | contig 18469 bp, 17 predicted proteins | sample SSMProp6N_FD_193582 | JGI IMG/M metagenome (GOLD analysis project Ga0272441, IMG submission 193582) | Marine sediment archaeal communities from Little Sippewissett salt marsh, Falmouth, MA, United States - SSM-Prop-6N | ecosystem: Environmental > Aquatic > Marine > Wetlands > Sediment ... | reverse complement strand
CGAGGATGGCGCGGTCGAGTGGTCGATCTGTGGACAATACCAGTAGCTCGACCTGGTGGTTGGTCTGCTCGATGGCCTCAGCCACGGCGACGGCCGGGAACAGGTGTCCGCCCGTACCCCCACCGGCGAGTACGATCAACGGGCGACTGGGCATGCGGGCTCCCGGGCTTGGCGGGCAACGTTCAGGAGGATGCCGATCGCCGCACCCAACAGCAGCAGCCCCGACCCGCCGGCTGACACGAACGGCAGGGCGATACCCTTGGTCGGGACCGATACGGTTACCACCGCGATGTTCATTACCGCCTGAAGGCCCAGCAGCCAGGTGACGCCAAACGCCAGCAGGCGCCCGAGCGGGTCGTTGGCGGCCAGCATGATCTTGCGACCTTGCCAGAGAATGACGGCGAACAGGCCGATCACCGCGACCACGCCGAGCAGGCCCAACTCTTCGCCGATCACGGAGAAGATGAAATCGCTTCGGGCCTCGGGAAGGTAGCCGTGTTTCTGTATCCCGTTGCCCAGACCCCTGCCGGTTAGCCCGCCCGAGGCAAAGCTGACCAGCGACTGAATCGCATGATAGCCCTTACCCGCCGGGTCGGCCCAGATGTTCACGAAGCTCGTTAGCCTTTCCAGGCGATAGGGCCAGAATGCGATCATGGCCGTCATGCCCGCGGCGGCGGGCATCGATAGGAGCAGAAGATGGCGGATGCGAGCACCGCCTACGACGAGCATGGCCGCAGCCACTGCCGTCAGCAGGGCGGCCGTTCCGAAGTCCTCCAATCCGACCAGGAGTACGGTGACCCCGACCACCGCGCAGGCCGGCATCAGACCGCGCCAGAAGCGATGGATGGGCCGACCGCTCGTCAGGTAGGCGGCCAGGAAGACGATGGTCGCCAGCTTCGCCAGTTCGGATGGTTGGAAGGTCAAGCCGAACGCGCCCAGCCATCGTCTTGCGCCGTTGCGCTCGATCCCGATTCCAGGGATCAGCGTAAGGGCCAGGCAGACCACGGCGATTGCTGCGATGGCGGTGCTGAGCGACCGCCGGTCGTCCTGGCCAAGTCGCCACCATTGGTAGGGCATCCAGGATACGGCCGCCATGACCGTGACGGCGAGGACGACGTAGATCGCCTGCCGAACGCCCGGGGCCCGCCAGGCGGGGTCCGACAGCAGCGGGCCGTCCAGCGAGACGCTGGTGGAAAACACCATGACGATCCCGATGGCCATCAGAGCCAGCGCCGCCAAGTTCAGGGCGGTAGCATTGGGGGTGTGCTGTCCGGTCAGATCGCTCATATCCGTTGCCTCCGTGCAATCGGTTTCAGCGCAGCTTCAGGGTAGCCAGGGCAAAGGCGGCCAGCATCGCCGACAACAGCCAGAAGCGTACGACAGTCTGCGTTTCGCTACAGCCACCCAGGTGGAAGTGGTGGTGGATCGGCGCCATGCGAAACAGGCGCTTGCCGTTTGGCTGGCCGCCGGTGGCTTTGAAGTAGCCCACCTGAAGGATGACCGAGACGGCCTCGACTACGAACACCCCGCCCACCAGCAAAAGCATCAGCTCCTGTCGTGTGACGATGGCTACGTATCCGATCAGCCCGCCCAGCGGCAGCGAGCCGGTATCGCCCATGAATACCTGAGCGGGGTAGCAGTTGTACCAGAGGAAGCCCATACACGCGCCGGCCGTCGCGCCACACATTACCGCCAACTCGCCGCCGAGGGGGATGCGCGGCAGCAGAAGGAAGCTTGCCCAGTGGTCCGACCCGGCCACCCAGGCCAGCAACATGAAGGGGAAGGCGACCAACGCCACACAGCCGCTGGCCAGACCGTCCATGCCATCGGTCAAGTTGACGGCATTGGACGTGCCCGTGATCACGACCACCGTGATGATTGTGAAGGCGAGCAGACTCAGTTGAAGTCCGTGTTTGTAGAACGGCACCATCAATTGCTTGTATGGCGCGGTGTCGACTCCGGGTGGGACGTTCTGCCGGCCGTAGTGGTACACGAAGTAGGCGAGGATCAGTCCAAGACCGATCTGGAAGAGCAGCTTCTCGTAGGTCTTGACACCTGTGCGCGTGCCGCTTCGCCGGCCGGCGGTCAGCTTGAGGTAGTCGTCGGCCGCACCGAGAAGGCCCAGCCAGAGCAGGCAGAAGATGCCCATCAGCACGTAGAAGTTGTCCAGCTTCGCCAGGAGCAGAGTCGTCAGCAGGATGGCTGTCAGGATGATCACGCCGCCCATGGTGGGCGTGTTCTTCTTGTCGCGGGTGAGTTCGTTGAGTTTGGCATGGTCGAATTCGGGGACGTCGCCGATTTTGAGTCTGACCAGCAGGCGGATGACGCGTGGCGCGATGAAGCGGACCACGATGAACGCGGCGAGAATGGCCAGCGTCGCGCGAAACAGCTCGCTCTTGTAGGCGTAGCCGACGCCTTCCTTGCCGTATTGCTTGGCGAGCCAGTAGAACAGGTGGTAGAACACGGTCGAGTTCCTATCGCCTCTAGGGCTGGGTGGCCTCTTTCGTGGCCGGCTTGGGTCCAGCCGTACCGAAATGGCGGCGAATGGGTTCCATAAGACGTTCGAGCTCGAGCGCCCGGCTGGCCTTGATCAGCACGAGGTCGGCCGGCGCGAGCATTCCCGCGATCCGATCCATCATTTCGCCAACGTCGGCAAAGCGACGGACCTCGAGCCGGTCGCCCGCGTCGCGCGCCGCCGTACGCGACACCACTTCCGCATACTCACCGACGGCTACCAGCAGGTGCAGGCCGCAGTGCCCAAGCCGGTGGCCAAGTTCGACGTGCATCGCCTGCGACTGCTCGCCCAGTTCGCGCATGTCGCCCAGGACGGCCACTTTCCGGCCTGTTGTCGGCAGTTCCATCAACACATCCAACGCGCTGCTCATGCTCTGGGGGTTGGCGTTGTACGCATCGTTGATCACCGTGATCGGACCGATCCGTTCAAGCTGAAGGCGCATCGGGGGAGGTGAGACGGTGGCCAGGGCGCCGGCGATCTGGTCGTGCTCCAGGCCGAACCGCCGACCCACCGCCACCGCCGCCAGGGCGTTGACTGCATTGTGCCGCCCGAGCATGTTGAGGCGGACCTCGAACTTGTCGTTCACACGGAATAAGATGCCGTCCGCGACGGTCTGGACGTCGGTTGCCCGCAGGTCGGCTCCTTCAGCGAGGCCGAAGCCAACCTGCCGCCAGTGGTCCTGGTTGTCAGGCAGGTGCCGCACGAGGGCCGGGTGATCGACATTTAGCGCCGCCAGGCCGCCGCGCCGCAGGCTGCGAAGCAGCGACGCCTTCTCTTCCGCGACGCCCTCGATGTTGTTCAGGCCCTCCAGGTGCGTCGGGCTGATGCCGGTGATGACCGCTACGTCCGGCCTGGCGATTTGCGAAAGGGCGTGTACCTCACCCGGAGCGTTGGTGCCGATCTCCACCACCAGGTACTCGTCGGATCCCTCAGCCGAAAGCAAGGTCAGAGGTACACCGACGTGGTTATTGAAGCTTCGCGGGCTGCCCCGTCCCTTCCTGGCGGCCGATAGCACGGCGTGGATCATGTCCTTGGTGGTGGTCTTGCCGTTGCTGCCGGTCACGGCGACGACCTGTGCGGCCAACTGTCGGCGATGATAGGCGGCCAGCCGACCCAGCGCCGCGGTCGTATCGTCTACGGCAACGAGAATTCCCGCTTCGGTCGCCTCTTCGGTTGCCGAATCGCGTTTGGAGATGACGGCCCCGATCGCGCCGCGCCGAAGTGCTTCAACGATGAAGTTGTGCCCATCGTGATGTGGACCGATCAGGGCGAAGAACAACTCTCCCGGCTGGACGGCGCGCGAGTCGGTGCTGACACCGCGGACGCTGGAGGTCGGACGCGGGTTGATCATCGTCCCTCGCGTGGCTGCCAGCACTTCGTCCATCGTCAGCGGCTTCATGCACCATCTCCGAAACGCCGGGTCATCACCTCCGAGGCCACGGCCACATCGTCAAAGGCGATCCGCTTGCCGCCGGCATCCTGGTAATCCTCATGCCCCTTCCCGGCGATGAGCACCAGGTCGCCCTCCCGCGCCATCTCGACAGCCCGCTCGATGGCTCGTCGACGGTCGGGCTCGATCTCCACGTGGCGTCGGGTCGGTGCGTCCACGCCGGCCACGATCTGATCGATGATGGCTTCGGGCTTCTCCGTGCGGGGATTGTCGCTGGTGACAACGACCCGATCGGACAGGCTGGTGGCCACTCGGCCCATCCTGGGACGTTTTGTGCGGTCACGATCGCCACCGCAGCCGAACACGGTGATGATTTGCCGTTGCTTGAGGGGTTGGAGCGAGGCAAGCACGTTCTGCAGGGCGTCGTCGGTGTGTGCGTAGTCGATCAGAACAGTGATCGGTTCGGTGCCGGAACCGGCGCGCTGGAGTCGTCCAGGCACCTGGCCAACGTCGGCTAGCCCTTGGGCAATGGTGTTCAGGTCCAAATCCATCGCCAATGCAGCGGCGGCGGCGGCCATAGCGTTGCGGACGTTGTGCCGGCCGATGAGGGGCAGTGCCACCGTGGCGGCCCCGATCGGGGTGGCCAGTTCGAACCGACTGCCGCTCAGGCTGCTGTCTTGGACGGTTGCCTTCACGTCGGCGTGGCTTTCGAGTCCATAGGTAATCCGCGGCGCCGGGCAGTCAGCCAATAGTTGGGTGGCTGCGGGGTCGTCGGCGTTGACGACTGCCCGGGCTTGGTTGCTCAGGCGATCGAACAGGCGCTTCTTCGCCAGCAGGTAGCTGGCCATGTCGCCATGGTAGTCGAGGTGGTCGCCGGACAGATTGGTAAACACACCAACGGCCATGTTCAAGCCGTCCAGGCGGCGCTGGTGTAGGGCATGGCTCGACGCCTCCATGACCACGTGGCTGACCCCGGCGTGGGCGGCTTCGGCGAGGTGTTCGGCCAACTGGGTGGGCGGGGGCGTAGTCATCGGGGCCGGTAGCTGTCGCGAAGACAGGTCGTAACCGATCGTTCCGATCAGGGCGGTACGCAGACCCGATGCCGCCAGGATGCTTCGAATCAGGTAGCAGGTTGTGGTTTTGCCGTTGGTGCCGGTGACTCCTACCAGTTGTAGCAGACCGCGGTCCTGCAACCGGTCGATTCCCGCAAAGGCCGTGGCCAACCGGGCCAGCGCCGACCGCGAGTCGTCTACCACTACCGTGGCAACGGTGTCGGGCAGAGACACGGGCCGTTGGGTGATGACGGCCGATGCGCCCGAGGCGATGGCGTCGGGGACGAAGTCGTGGCCGTCGGCGGCTGTGCCCGATACCGCCACGAAAAGCCAGCCCGGGCCGACCCGGCGCGAGTCGTCGGTGACCCCTCGAATGGTTGCCTTGGCGGCCGACGCGCCCACCGGCAGACCTGCCGCATGCAGCAAATCGGTGAGCGGCACGGCAGGACGTGTCACCGCGTCACATGCAGGAATGGACGTGTTCATCGCAGCCATTCTATCAAGGTGCTGCCGCAACGGCAGTGCGGCATTGTGCATTTAGCGTGTGGCCCACGCTGCCTGCGTGACGTCATATTTGTCGGGAGCGACCCCGAGATATCCCAGGCTTTGCTTGAGGATCTCGCCCACAGCCGGCGCGGCCACCGTGCCTCCGTAGTAGCCGATTTGCCGGTTTGGCCGAAAAATCATCACTGTGGCGACAAGTCGCGGGCGGCTGGCCGGTGCGGCGCCGACGAACGTACTGATGTAAGCGTCCTGCTCGTATCCGCCCGGTCCGGGGACCTGGGCGGTGCCCGTCTTGCCCATCACATGCCAGTGGGTCAGTGCGGCGCGTCGCCCCGTGCCTTCGCGGACGACGTCCAGCAAGACGCGGCGAGCGAACTGCTCGGCGGCAGCCGGTTCCAGCGATTGCCCGACCACTTGCGACAGATCGCCGCGCTCGACGAGCCGACCGGCCGGATCGATGACAGCCTTGAGAATGCCCAGCCGCAGCAGGCGCCCGCCGTTGACCAACGCGCAGAACGCTCGGGCGAGTTGGAGCGGCGTGGTGGCGATCGGACCTTGCCCCATGGTGATGCGGGTGGTGTCGGGCCTTGTCCATGTTGCCAGCGGTCGTACGATACCCTTCGATTCGCCCGGCAGCTCGATTCCCGTCCGCATGCCGAACCCGAAACGGGAGCACATGGCGTACAGGCGTTGATCGCCCAGACGTTCGCCGACCAGGGCCATACCAATGTTGCTGGACTTGATGACGACCTCGCGGAAGGTCAGATGTCCGTAGGGGTGATGATCTCGCAAGCGGGCGGCGGGGTAGTACCCTTCATGACACCAGAACGACTCGTTGAGTTGTGCGGCGCCGTCCGACAGCGCGGCGGCGGCGATGAAGGGCTTGAAGGTACTTCCCGGCTCGACGGGATCGGTGAGCGCGCGATTCCGCAGGGATGGTACGGGATAGTCACCCGGGTGAGCGGGATCAAATGTGGGCCAGTTCGCCAGGGCGATCACGGCTCCGGTCATGGGGTCGACGACGATGGCGCATCCGGCTTGTGCTTCGAACCGTTCGACTGTGTCGGCGAGCTGCTGTTCGGCAATTTCCTGGATGGCTGAGTCGAGTGTGAGCACCACGTGCAGACCGTGCTGGGGAGGCTGGTAGCCGTCTTCGGCCAGCCGGATGGCACGCCGTCGCACGTCGCGAATGCTGCGCCTGTAGCCGTCGCGCCCGCGGAGGTGGTGGTCGAAGGCCAGTTCACATCCTTCGAGGGCTGCACCATCGGCCCCGACGAAGCCGACAGCGTGTGCGGCCAGCTTGCCCATGGGGTAGGCGCGTGAGAGGCGTCTGTGCGTACCGATCCCGGCGATGCCGAGTTGTCGGATCGCCGCCACCTGCTGCTGGTTGGCAGGGCGCTTGAGCAGTGCATACCGCCGATCGCGGTTGGCGTGCAACGTGGTGCGCAGCTCGGCTGGGTGGCATCCTATGATGGGGGCGACCTGTTGGGCGGTTCGATCGACATCTTCGATGATATTGGGGTCGGCGAAGATGCTCAGTTCTGTATGGGTGCCGGCCAGGGTCCGGCCTCGGGCGTCGAGGATGAGGCCGCGGCGGGCCGGCAGGGCGGTTTGGCTGCGGTATTGACGGTCGGCGTGGCTGGTCAGGCGCGGCGCCATGTGTTGTTGGATGTATCCCACGCGAGCCGCAAGCCCCGCCAGGACCACGCACAGCGTTACCAGCATGATGCCGGCGGCGGTTGTTCGCAGTTGGGCTACAGGAGTGGGCATCACGGCACTCTGCCTTGGCGGGATCGTTTCGCGCGCGACACGGTCAGGACTGTCGGAACCGTAAGCCATCCGGTTCGCAGTCGGGTTGTTCCAGTTAGGGCTCGGCCGGCGACCGACTGCGGCGTTTGGCGTCTGCGACGACATCGCCGTCTCGCACCGGCTCGGGGGGCTTGACGGCTAGTTGCATCTGGAGCACGCGCTGGCGAAGACGATTGGGTGCGGCCACGTCGGCCAACTCAGCCTGGGCCGTCCATAGCTCGTGTCGCAGGATCACCTGTCGCTGCTGCAATCGCTGGATGCGCCACGCGGCGGAGGTGGTCTGGCTCCGCAGTCCGACCGCGGCAATACCCGTCAGGGTCAGAATGGCCAAGAGTGCGGCTCCGCGCGTCAGCGTCATTGGATCACCGCTGTGTCGGCGGCTCGAGGCCGGCTCAGCCTGACGCGTCAGCCGGTAGCTTGACGCGGACGCCGGGCCGGATTCGGTTTGGGTTGGGGAACTTGCTGCGGTTCAGTTCGTAGAGTTCGCGCCAGCGTGCCCGGTCGCCCAGTTGGCTGCGGGCGATGGACGACCACGTGTCCTTCTGTCTGACCTGGTACCACCTGTAGGCCGACTCGGAGCGGTTCGCCAAGTGGTTGCCGGCAGGCTTCTTGGGGGCCGGTTGTGCCTGAGATGTGGTGTCGAGCGACCCGGGTATTCGCAGCTGCTGGCCGACGCGCAGATGGTTGATGCTCTTGAGGTCTTCGCAGTTAGCTTCGTAGATTGCCTGGATCGCTTCAGGCGAGGCGCTGCCGAGGGCGGAGCGGGCGATCTTCGTAAGGTTGTCGTTTTTCTTGACGACGTAGAGGGTCATGGCGGGCGCCGGCTGGGCGGGGGGGATGATGGGCTTTTCAGGACTGGCTTCGGGCTGTTCGGCCCGGGGGGCCGGTTCGAGGACGGCCACCGTCTTGCTTTGCGTCGGCGGGGCGTGTTCGATCGTCGGCGCGGGGGCCGGTCGAACGGATGAACTGGCGGCCAACGGCACAGTTGCGAGGGTGTCGGGCAGAGGTCGCCGAGCCAGGACGGTCTGATCGGCCGTTGCATCGGCCGTCTGATCTGCGGGGATGGGGGCAAATGAATCCTGGGCGAGGACAGCGAGGTCTGTCCGTGGCGCCGGATCACCGGTGTTGCCCGTGGCGGCGTACTGTGGCGCGATCATGGCGCGCCGTCGGGAACCTGCCTCACTGAGGATGATCCCAAAGAGAATGATGAACCCCATTCCGACCAGCAAACCGATCTTCGTCTCGCGAGTCATAAGCCCCTTGCCTTCCCTGCACTGCCAAGATCGCCCATCTTACTCATCGGCTGATCGGTGCGTTCCGCCACACGCAGTTTTGCACTCCGCGAACGGGGGTTGGCGCGGCGCTCCGACTGCCCCGGCGTGACGGGTCGGGGAGTCAGAACCCGGTAGATTTCCTCCTTCTTGCGTTGGCGGAAATCGTGCTTGACCAGCCTATCCTCCAGACTGTGAAAACTGATAACACCCACTCGTCCACCCGGCTTGAGGTGCTCGGGAGCCTTGGCGAGCAACGCTTCGAGGTTCTCGAGTTCGTGGTTGACCGCGATCCGCAATGCCAGAAACGCACGCGTGGCCGGGTGAATCCTGCTGCGTCGGCTGGCGGGGTCGACCTTGACGGCCGAGCAGACCGCCTTGGCCAGCGCCGACGTGGTGGTGATTCTCCCGTGGTGACGCACCTGGCAGATGCGTTTGGCGATCCTGCGGCTGAAACGCTCCTGCCCGTACTGCCAGAGCATGTCGGCCAGTTGTCGTTCCGGCAGCGCATTGACCAGCTCGGCTGCGGTGGTGGTCTGCGTGGTGTCGAGCCTCATGTCCAGTGGGCCTTCCGCGTCGAACGAGAACCCTCGGCCGGCGTCGGCGAGTTGGTTGGAGCTGAGTCCCAAGTCGGCGAAGATGATGTCGACCTGAGGCATTTCTGCTTGCGCGAGAGCTTCGTCGAGCCGGGCGAAGCTGTTTCGCATGTAGTGGACGCGCTGGCCATAGGCAGCGAGGCGCTGCGCAGCGGCGTGCAGGTTCTGCTCGTCGAGGTCCAGCCCGAGCAGTTGCGTCTGGGGGCCGGCACGTTCGAGCAGTTCGGCTGCGTGGCCCCCTCGGCCGAGCGTACAGTCCACAATCGCGAGGGCCGACTCGGGGTTCAGCAGTTCGATCACCTCTGGGACTAGAACCGGAATGTGTCCGTGATCGATCGGGCTCGACATACGCCTGCCGGCTTGGGCCACGGCGCTGCCGCGACGGTCAGTGAGCGGCGCGCCTGGGGCACTGTACGTTGACTGCTCGGTCGGCTTTTACTACTGTCTAACGGGTTGGGGCTGGTGCACGCCCTCCGTGGCGGTGCCCAGCCCACTGTACGGTTTGTTTTTCAGCGTCGTCGCGATCGCTTGGGCCGCGGGGCTCAGGCGGACCGACGCAAACGGTCCACCCCGGTGTCGGAGGCTGCGGGCCCGCGCCTCCAACTCCTGAAGACGGGCTGGCAGTGACGGGTCGTCAAGACCTCGCCTATCGCCCGCCTCGAGTTGGGCCAGCACCTCCTTGATCGCTGGCACCGTTCGGCGACTTTGCGTCAACGACACTGCTTCAAACCGTGGGGCCGTCATCATGAGACGCTTCCCTTCGCTCAACCAACGAGGACGGCTTCAACTATGTGCCCATTCATATGGGCCCGGACTTTGATGCCCTGCTATATGCGACCGCACCGGCGCGTCCTGCAACCGCCGATGCGATGGAACTCAATATGCGTTCTACGAGTTGACATCCTGACTGCCCTGTTTGATAGCCCGGCGAGCCCGCAATTGAATCTCGGCGTAACGGCCCCAGTTGTCAGCCAGGAACCGGTCGTAGTCGGACTTGTTCCAAAGCTCCAGGTGATTGCGGACGCCAATGATGACCACCTGCTTCCCGATGCCGGCCATTCGTAATGGTTTCTCAGGTAGAAGGATGCGCCCTTGCTTGTCGGGTTCAAGGGGCGGCGAGGCCATGGAGAAGGTGATCTCGTCATACGTCAGTTCATCCTCGTCGGGGATAGGCTCGGCCGACCGTCGGTCAGCCAGTCGGTCGAACTGGCGGGCCGGGTAGATCGCGAGCGTGCCGGGGCGAATGCCCGGCAGGACATAGAACCGAGTGCCATCTGTCTCGGGATCGAGTTCGCTGCGGATCGCCGATGGGATGGCCAGCCGATTCTTTGCATCGATCGTGTGTTCGTAAGAGCCTGTAAAAAGCATCTGTTACTTCGAAGGGGCGGCGATACTTGGGATATGTTCCCCACATCTCGCCCTTCTGCCACATAATTTACCACATGCCCCCACAATGTGCAACGACGAAACCGAGATTTTGTCAATTTTTTTTCGGACGTTGTATTGTATGCGAGCGTAGACATCGTGTTTATGTCGAAAAGTCTATGTGGGGTCCGGGTTTGCAGACGATGGTGGTCGCGGGGGACGGCAAGTACTTGCTGCCGCGCCGAAGGTTAGCTGGATGCTGGTGGGCCGGGCAAGTCATTGGGCACTAACAACAGCGTCATTGTAGACGAGATTCCGTCACCACTTGATGTAGTGGATTGCCTATTGGCAGGCGCTGGCGAGACCGTTGGACGGGGCGTCGCGGTGGCAGCGCCGTTTACGGTCGCCGAAGGCGACGCGTCAGGGCCAGATAGAGTTGCTCGTAGCGGTCGACCATTCTTTGCACGGAGAAGGCGCCGGCGGCGATGCGGGCTTGCCGGCCCAGTTGTGCAGCCAGTTCGGCGTGGCTGAGGCAACGGGCAATGGCCTGAGCGAGCGCGTCGGAATCGTTGGGGGGCACGACCAGGCCGGTCTGCTCGTGTTGGACGAGGTCGCGGCTGCCCGGGACGTTGGTGACGACGACCGGAAGTCCGGCGGCCATCGCTTCGAGCGTGGCGAGGCCGAACCCCTCCCAGCGTGACGGCAGGACGAACACGTCGAGCGCGGCCAGGACGGGGCGAACGTCCTGCTGGAAGCCGAGCATGTGAACGTGATCGGCGATACCCAGCTTGACCGCGAGCCGTTCGAGCGGGTCGCGCTCGGGTCCCGTGCCGGCGATGAGCAAGGCGGCTCGGGGCCAGCGTCGCGTGAGCGTGCGGAAGGCGTGGAGCAGCACAGGCAGGCCCTTTTGAGGGTCAAGTCGGGCGATGGTTCCGATTACCGGCTCGGAGGGGGCGGCGAGCCAGCGGGCACGGGCCTGGAGGCGATCGGGGAGAGTCTGGTAGGCGGTCAGATCGATGCCGTTTGGCACGACCACGCACTTGTCTGCGGGAAGGCCGACGCGGCGGCGGTAGAACTGCATTACGGAGCGACTGACAAAGGCGGCTTGGTCGATGCATGGGTGCGTGAGGCGGTCGATGGCGAATCGCCAGTAAACCGGTCGGCGGTCGGCGATGTGGACGGTGCTTAGCAGCGCTGGGCGCCGTCGCCAGCCGGCTGGCAGGATAGCCTTGGCCGCCAGGTCGGCGTGCCAGAGGTGGGTGTGAAGGACGTGGGGGCTGAAGCGGCGGAGCAGGCCGGCCAGCGCTGACAGGCGCGGCAGATCGACTTTGGACCGCATACCAAGGTGTGTGACGTCGGCGCCGTGGGGCGGCAAGTCGTCGGTCAGGGCCGCCGAGGTGCGGGGGGCGTCCAGCAGTGTGACTACGTGGACATGGTGTCCTTTGGCGGACAGGCCGATGGCCAGGTCGTGGACGACCTTCTCGGCGCCGGCCGGTGCCATTTCGGTAATCAGTTGGACGATCCGCAGGCCGGCGGCGTCTTGCGCATAGGGCGGGCGGGGCAGCTCGGTCCCGGTGACGGGGTCAGTGTTGGCGGCGTTGGGCGGCATGGATCAGTGCACGGAACAGGGCCATTTGTGCCGGGTCTTCCGGCATGTCTTCAGGGTGCCATTGTACGGCGACGAGGAAGGGGCGGCTGGGGTCTTCGATGGCTTCGATGATTCCGTCGGGGGCCCGGGCGACGATGCGGAGGTCGCGTCCGGGGTGATCGACGGACTGGTGGTGTGAGCTATTGGCCTCGATCCGGGTGGCTTGGACGATGCGAGCGAGGTGGCAGTCGGGCTCGACGCTCACGGGGTGCATGGACCTGTCGCCGGCCTTTCCGTGGTCTATCTGGCAGGTCCGTGGGGCATCGTAAAGGTGTTGATGGATGGTGCCCCCGCGGGCGACGTTGACGAGTTGGCATCCCAGGCAGATGGCCAGGATGGGCACATTCCTCGGGTCGGCCCGGGCGAACAGCTCGAATTCGAAGCTGTCGCGGCGCGGATGCATGAGCACGGCTTTGGGGTGGGCGGGCTGGCTGAGGCGTTCGGGGAGGATGTCGCGTCCTCCGGTTAGGACGAGGGCGTCAACGGTGTCCAGCAGCTGTCCGATCTGGTCGGGCTCGGGGCAGGGGGGTAGGAGCAGGGGCAGTCCGCCGGCTGCGATTACGGCGTCGAAGTACGCGGCGTTGAGAGCCAGATGGGGAGTGCGCCGGTCGTCGGGTTTTTGGGTGAGGTATTGGCAGGTCAGTCCGATACACGGTCTCATGCGAGTATTGGAACATTGAGGCCGGTGTGGGGCAAGCGGCGGTCTGACGTGCGACCTTATCGGGTTTAGCGGGGCAGATTCAGGAGTGCGTGAAGCGCATATAGCGACTTAAACCGGTTGGAAGTGAAGGTCGATACTACATTTGCGTGCGCGGTTGCGGCTACCGGGGATTCGGGGGCTCGCGCCGTTGTGTAAGTAGTCGAGGGGTCATTTGTGAGCAGGTCGGATTACAAGGCGGACATTCTGGTTGTGGACGACGAGCCAGGGGTTCGCCGGATGGTTTGCGAGGCCTTGGGCGCGGGTATGCACCGGTGTGCGGAGGTGGAGGACGCGATCAAGGCATATGATCTGGTATGTCGCAAGCATTTTGACGTGTTGATCAGCGATATGGCGATGCCCGGGATGACGGGTCTGGAACTGCTGGACAAGGTGGTGGCGGTTCAGCCGGAGTGTCGCGTCATTCTGATAACGGGGGTGGGCTCGGTCGAGTGGGCGAAAGAGTCGATAAAGCGGGGCGCGTTCGATTACATCGAGAAGCCGTTTGACCTGCACGATCTGCGGCAGGTCGTGGCCGAGGCGCTGAGGGGGCGAGTAGCGGCCGGGTCAGGGGGTATCGACGGAGGCAAGGAACTTCGGGCCGAGGCAGTTGCCCGGGTGGACGGATTGACGGGCCTGCTGACGCATCGCTCGTTTTTCGACGAGTTGGCTCGCCTGCGTGCACTGTGCCGACGACATAGTCATCCGTTGGCGGTGGCGGTCATCGACGTGGATGTTTTTGGCGAGTTGAATCTCCGTCACGGACACGGGATCGGCGACCTGGTTTTGCGTGAGATGGGGGCGAAGCTTCGCCGTGTGGTGCGCGATTCGGATGTGCTGGCGCGCTTCGGGGGGGATGAATTCGCGCTGGCGATGCCCGAGACGACCGTGGACCAGGCACGCGTGATGGCCGAGCGAGTGCGCAGAGCATTGCGTGATCTTCCGCTGAGTCTACCGAGCGATGCGGGGGCGCCGACGGTCAGCATCGGTCTGGCCGAATCGCAGAGCGGATTCATCGAGAGCGAGTCGGATCTGGTGAATCGGGCGATTCAGGCGGTGCATGCGGGCAAGCGGCAAGGGCGAGATCAGATCGTTGTCTGGGAGGAGATCACGCAGCAGGACGCGCCGCCGTTGGAGGCCGACCAGGGCTCGCTGGCGCAGATGCGGGAGCGTTTTTCACACATCCATCAGCAACTCAAGCAGGCGTATCTGGAGTCGACCCGTGCGCTGGTGGCGGCGGTGGAGGCGAAGGAACCCTACACGGAACGTCACTCGATGGCTGTGGCGCTCTATGCCGAAGGGATCGCGCGAATCATGGGATTGGGCGGCGATCAGATCGCCGGCATCCGGACGGCCGCCATGCTGCACGACGTGGGCAAGATCGGCATCCCGGACTCGATTCTCAACAAGCCGGGTCCGTTGACGGACAGCGAGTATGCCCTGGTGAAACGACACACGGTGATGGCTGCGCAGATCCTGGAGCACACGTCGTTCCTGCGAAATGAGCTGCCGATCATCGTTCATCACCACGAGTGGTGGGACGGCTCGGGGTATCCGGAGGGACTGGCGGGCGAGGCGATACCGCTCGGGGCCCGCATTTTGCACGTCGCCGACGCCATGGACGCCATGTTCTCGGTCCGCAGCTACAAGCAGAGCTTCGGCCTGGAGCGGGTGATCGGGGAATTGCGTCAGGAGTCGGCCCGACAGTTCGACCCGATCGTGGCTGAAGCTGCGATCGCCTGGCTGGAGCGAAACCCGGATCAGATCGTGCAGTCGGGGGCGCGGCAGCCTTCGCTGGTTGCGGCAGAGGGCTAGGGTCGTTGGGTGTCAGCGATGGGCGGCGTCGGCGGCTGACGCACTTTTACCGCGCATCTCGTCGAGCAACGCTTCATACTGCGCAAGTTGAGGATGCCGAAGGCCCCGCAGGATGTTGACGGCCTGCTCGAGGTTCTCGATGGCCTGCGGCCACTGGGCTCGCTCTTCATACACCAGCGCGATGTTCGAGAGACAGATGGCGCGAGCCTGGCCGTCGCCCGATCGCGTCAAGCCCTCCAGTGCTTTGCCGAAGGCCTCCAGCGCAAGATCGTATTGGGTCTGCTTCTGGTAGATCAGGCCGAGGCTGTTGTTGCAGAGGATGCGGACAGGATCGGTCGGCTCGGCGAGTTGAAGGCTTTTGCGATAGTTTTCTACGGCCAGATCGGCCTGTTTGAGGTTTTCGTAAGCCGATGCCAGGTGGTAAAGGGCCTCGGGCAGAGCGGCGGCGGGGCCGGCCTTGTGGATCCATTCGATGGCCTGTTGGTACGTCGCGAGGGCGGCATCGTACTGCTCGAGTTGCTCGTACACCGTTCCGAGGAAGATGAGGTTTGCCGCCATGGCCAGTTGGTCGCCGAGCTGTGTGAGCAACTGCTGCCTCGCCCGAAGGTGATCGACGGCCTGGTCGGCCTGATCGGTGGACACGGCTACCTGGGCGAGGTTGTTGAGTGCGGTGGCCAGGTTGTATGGATCGTGGGCCTGGCGGGCGGTGTCGGCGGCGAACTCGAGATAGCGATGGGCGACCTCGTGTCGGCCAAGTTGCCGGTAAAGCCAGCCCAGGTTGCCCTGGGCGCGGGCCACGTCGACGCGATCGCCTGCAAGCTGCGCGTCGCGTACGACCTGCTGGAAGTGCTGCATCGCGTTGGTCACTTTTCCTTGGCGGACTTCATGCAGCGCCAGCAGGATCATGGCGTCGCGGAACTTTGCGTCGCTTTGCAGCGCCTGGGCGCAGTAGAAAGGCACCCGGCCGAGTTGCTCGGTCTGATGGCCCCGCAGGGCCTTGGCGTAGTATTCGATGGCTGAGGCGCTCCGAGAGTAGGCGGGTAGCTTGGATGCAGCGACGTCGGGCGCGTCGGCTTGCGGTGCGAAGAGCCGGGCGGCGGTGTCGGCGAGCAGTTGGCGAACGTCCTTGCCTGTCGCGACGAAGTGCCGCGTTCCTTCGCTATGCACATCATGGATATGCAGTTCAGCTTCGAGTTGGGTGGGAGTGGTTCGGCACGTGCCGGTGATCAGAGTTGTGACGCCCAGCAGCGTGGCCAGGCGCTTGGCGTCGGCGAGTTGCATTTGCGGGGCGGCGGGCAAATAGCCTGCGTCTCGCATGGCGCGGTCGCGCCAGGGGATGGGTACGGCGTCGGCAGGGGGACGGCGGCGAAGATGCCACGCCAGTCCGGTTTCCAGAGCGGTACCGACCCACGGCTCGGTGGCCTTGTCGGACGCAACGATGCGGGCCACAAGGAAGCGCGTCCGCTGCTGGTCGACGGGGCCGGTGGTCTGTGCGGTTGCGATGAGCGAGAGCAGCAGAAGCATTGAACTCATATCGAACGCGTCCTCAGAGTGTCAACTGGCAGAGCGCTTGTGTAGAGGTACTCGTATCGGAGGCTGGTGTAAAGGGCGGTCTTAGGCGGCGAGAACTCTATTGCAGATAGGCTACAGCCCGTTCAAAGAGCGTGCGTCCACAGGGCTCGGGCTGCTCGGGGGCTCGCGTCCATCGCGGGTGCTGGGTGGGATGGACGAACCTCTCCGGGTGCGGCATGAGACCGAGGATGCGGCCGGTGGGATCGGTGAGTGCGGCGGCGTGATCCTCGCTGCCGTTGGGGTTGACCGGATAGCCACCCGGTCGCCCTCTGGCATCAACGTAGCGCAGGGCGATCAGTTGCCTGTCGCGCAGGCGGTCGAGGACGCCGCGGTCCTTGGCGACGATTTTTCCCTCACCGTGAGCAACGGGCAGGAAGAGTTGGCTGTTCGGTTCGAGGAATACGCAATGATCCGCCGCGACGGCCAGATGCACCCAGCGGTCCTCAAAGCGGTTTGAGTCGTTGTAGGTGACGGTGACCGTTTGAGATGAGCCATTGTCTCCGGGAAGCAGGCCGGCTTTGACCAGTACTTGCAAACCATTGCATATGCCCAGGACGAGCTTGCCGCTGTCGACGAAGCGGCGGAGTGGCTCGGCGAGATGGTGTTGGATCTGCCGGGCGAGGATTTTTCCGGCCGCGATGTTATCGCCGTAGCTGAAGCCGCCGGGGATGGTGACGGCCTGGTAGGCTTCGAGCAGCGCGGGGTTTTCGAGGAGGCGATTGACGTGCAGCAGGTCCACGTGGGCGCCGGCGAGTCGCCAGGCGTGCGCGGTTTCCTGATCGCAGTTGATTCCCGCTGCTCGCAGGACAAGTACCTTGATGTTGGCCATTTAGCACCCCGCCCGTATGCCCAACAGGCGTCACCTCAAAGCGCGTCTCACCATTGGGTGGTATGCGCTTGTCGCGCTGCCCGCGGCAGGCGACGAAGTTCCTACGGACAACGCCTATACTCGCACCGCGTCAGGGATGCAAGTGCACGGGCGCCCGGGAGGCGGGTTTACGCGGTCGTTCGACAGGGCTAGATTGGTCGAGCCGGCGCCGGCGGTGATGGAGATGGTGGCATGCAGGGGTATCGATCGAGAGGGGAGCTTCGAGCCCGGCTCATCGAGGGGTTCGGCGCCCGCCCGGAAGTCTATGAAATCCACGTTTTCGGACGCGAGGTCGAAGGCGAGCCCGACGGACTGTCAGACATCGACATAATCGTCTGTTCGACCGACCTGCGAACCACGGGTGATGCGTACGAGCAGGTGCTCTCGGCCGTCGCACCGATTGTGGGTCGGTACGTCATACGTTGCGAGGCCGACGAGTTGGTCGAGATGGTCATGCTGGACGGTTTCAGCCCGTACCAGAAGATCGACTTGTCGATCTGTGAGAACATCGACATCAAGGAGGGTTTTGGACCTTTCCAACGCGTGTACCAGGCGAACGGCACCACGCGGCGATCCAGCGTGACGCGCCTGACACTGCCCAGCCGTCGGGACGGGCTGGCCAACCGCCTCAACGACGTGCTGTTCTCCGTGCCGCGGTTCACCAAATGCCTGTTTCGCCGCGACCGCGACCTGTATCGGCGGTGGATGGGCGTGGTCAACACCACGTTGGTGCTGCTCTACGAAGAGCACTTCGGCCGGAGCGAGACAATCCGCTACGCACTACGCCCACACGAGCATAAGACGTTGGGCAAGGCGATGACCGACCAACAGCGTGACTGCGTCGACGCGATCCTGCCATTGGACGGCGCGCCAGACATTGCCGAGAGCTTCAGGCTGACGATCGATCTGCTGATCGACTTATGTCAGCAGCGCTCGGCCGCCACGGGCGAGCCGATCGATGGCGGCTTCGCCGAGTACATTCAACGCTTCCTGGCCGACGAGGTCGCGCGCTATGAAACAGGGCGCGGCGATCCGCACCTCGCAGGATCTGCGAATTGATGGGGTCCGCCGGGCGAACTCAGTCAAGACGAAACAGCGGCTGATGTGTGGTGCAACGATTCTCGATTGCGAGCAGGCGCAAGATTGGTTAGCAGGTCCGGCAACCCACTGAGCAAGCGCACCCGTGGACGCGGCGCCTCCGCACGGACAGCTTTATCCGAGAAAGAGATTTTCGCACAGGCGGATCCCGGCGCGCCGGGACCAACGGCACCCGAGCGGGGTGGAAGCTACTGCTGGGGGGCCTGCCGGTCGGGCTTGCAGCGTTGACATCAAGCGGTCAAGATCGGATCTGTTGGACGACGGATGGG
>Ga0272441_10007045_pt1 | contig 18470 bp, 11 predicted proteins | sample SSMProp6N_FD_193582 | JGI IMG/M metagenome (GOLD analysis project Ga0272441, IMG submission 193582) | Marine sediment archaeal communities from Little Sippewissett salt marsh, Falmouth, MA, United States - SSM-Prop-6N | ecosystem: Environmental > Aquatic > Marine > Wetlands > Sediment ... | reverse complement strand
TTCAATCATCCGACCTCCCGGTTCAAGGTTCTCAAGCCAGAACTTTTCCATGGTCTGCCGCAAATGGTACGATGTATTCTCCCTCTCACTAATACCGTGTGACCTCATGGGATATATCATCTGGTCAAATAGTTTATTCTGCTTTATCAACTCATTGGTGAGCATCTCGAAACTCTGGTAATGAACATTATCATCTGCAGTGCCATGCATTATAAGAAGTTTGCCCTGCAGGTTACGTGCATGAGTTATGGGTGAGCCATCCCTGTATCCCTCGGGATTATCCTGCGGAGTGCTCATATATCTTTCCTGGTATATGGTATCGTAGTTTTTCTGGTCAGAGACAAAAGCTACAGCAATACCTGTTTTATAGAGTTCAGGATATCTGAACATACAGTTAAGTGTCATCTGGCCTCCTCCACTCCAGCCGTGTATTCCTATCCTTGAACCATCAACAAAAGGATAGGTATCTATCACCTTCCTGACGGCTGCAGCGTGGTCCTGTGGGGCTACTATCCCAATCTTCCTGTAGATTATTTTGCGCCATTCCCTTCCCCTTGGAGACCTGGTTCCTCTGGGATCAATACTCAGAATAAGGTATCCGTGCTGGGCCATATATTGATGCCAGAGATCTCCTCCTCCCCAGCTGTTTTGTACAGTAGCACCTGCCGGTTCTCCATAAATATATATAATGACCGGGTATTTTTTTGAAGGATCAAAATCGCGAGGTTTTATAAACCATGCATCCAACTCAACCTCACCTATGTCTACCCTGAAAAACTCTTTGGGTTCAAGTCCTAGTCTGTCATATATTTCTTTTGCTTCATTATTACTGACCAGCAAGCGCTTTTCCTTATGCCCTGGCAGACTGACAAGTGAAATCCGGGGAGGGATTACAACATTCTGGTATGTATGAATTGCCCATTTTGCATCAGCAGACATCTGATACGAATGCTGGCCGGGTGTATCTCCGGGGGTTACTCGTTCAGCCTCCCCTTTGCCATCAAGCCTGCTCCGGTACAGATACCGGTCAACTGGTTTATCCGGTGAAGCAATGTAGTATACATAACCACCGACAGGATCTATGCAGCTTATTCTTATTACATCAAACTCACCCTTTGTAATCAGGTCTATCGATTGACCATCCCGTGATACTATATAGATATGTAGCCAACCATCTCGTTCACTGGTCCATGTAAAATACTGCTCGTTATCCAGCCACATGATATTATCATGTATATCAAGGAAGGCTTTATCCTTCTCGGTGAGGATATTTGTGAGTTCCATAGTATTTATATCACCTACCCAAACGGTATTGGTATTTTGTTTTCGGTTTAACTGCTGAATCATCACTTCGTCCGACTCAGGTATGAAATCCATTCTGGCAAGGTAATTATTGCGGGGATCACCAGGAATGTCAAACCACCTGGTTTTCCCACCTGCTGATGATGTTACTCCTACTTTAACTGCAGAATTTGTTGTTCCGGCCTTGGGATATGGGAGGGGTATTGGAACAGAATATACCGAATCAACATTATTGATCATATAAAAAATTCCTGTTCCTTCAGTATCTGTCTGCCAGTATGCTATATTTTCACCGTCAGGGCTCCATCTGAAACCATCCCTGCAGCCGAGTTCCTCTTCATATACCCAGTCAAAGGTACCATTGATAATATTACCGCCACCGTCGAATGTAATCTGTGTTATTTCATCTTTTGCCAGGTCCTCAACATAAATGTTCTGTTTGCTGACATATGCCACCCTGGTTGCATCAGGGGAGAACTTGGCAAACATCATGGTTGTACTTTCCACATCCTTACCCAGTTGTTGCAGGGTACCTGTCTCAAGGTTAAGCACCCAGTAATCACCCCTGGTATTATATCTCCAAACCCTCCTGGTATTTGTAAAGATCAATAGTTTATTATTATCATCAGACCATGTGTAATCGGCAATCCTTAATGGCTCGGTCTCCCCTTCAGGGATAAGTTGCTTCGATGCGATCAAAACTGATCTATTACCTGTTCCGGCTTCATACCTGACAATGTCGGAGGCTCCTGTTTCTGCATTTATCTCAAGGGTTGAATACCCTTGGGAATCTTTCATCCACCTTACAGGACCGAATCTTTCCTGAGTATATATACTATTCCTGTAAATATCCTCAAGCTTCAGTTCATTATAATCCTGTGCAATTATCAGGTTATTAAAAAGGAATGATGCCAGTAGTGCAAGGACAATGGGTAAACTGTACTTCTTCATTATATTTATATATTTATTTTACATACTATATTCATCAACTTTGAGTAAGAATTTATATCTCCCTTCCTTAAGTACAAAACTACCGGTATCGTTGTATGATTCTGTACTTATAATTAAGTTATTATCCATAGATTTTATCTCAATCAACTGCATATTAGACGGAAATATGATTTTTGCCTCACTTTTCTCAGGGATCTGCAAATAGCAGTAATATTTATCAACTTCTTCCTGCCGCCAGCTGGATACTATCATTCCTGATTCAGACATGTAGCTGCAATCGACACTGGTGAGTCCCGGAGGAAATTTCGGGGATAAGATAAACCTGCTGAATCCAGGATTATCAGGATCAGGATTTATACCAGCCAGGTATCTGTAGAACCATTCAGAAATACTTCCAAACATAGGATGACAGTTCGAATAGGTATTATCACTTTCCTCCCATGTTTCCCAGATAGTAGTTGCTCCTTTTTTAATCATATAGCCCCAACCCGGAAAATCATAATTGTTCACCACATTATAGACATCAGAGATCTTCCCTGTTTCTGACAATGCTGAAAGAATATACTTTGTTCCAAATATACCAGTGTTAAAATGTCCTCCTGCTTTATTGATGTAGTATAGTAAGCTATCAGTAACCACTGCAATATCCTTTTCAGGGACCAGATCATAATGGAGAAGTATCGAATATAATACCTGTTTATTCTCAACTTCATATTTTGGAGCGAGCCAGAAATCATTTAGTAATAATGCAGAAAGTTCAGATTCCAGGTCCGAGTATTTTTCGATGCCTCTGTCATCATTCATATATTCTGCAAATTTCTTCATAATACGTGCACATTGCAGATAATGTGCTGTTCCGGTAAGTTCCACCGGCACATTCTCCAATGACTCATGGTCACTCAGACCCGAATCTACAACTAAATCAGGATGTAATCTGGCTACTTTTTCCATCCATCTTTCATCAAGATGGTATAATTCTTTAACTATCTCATTATCATCATAATATAGGTAAAGGTAGTACTGTGTAATGATGAATGCTGATTCCCAGCTCAGTCCGCAATAGTTTATACCAACATATGGTGCAGTGTCAACAAAGATCGAATCATTTATTGCATCAACCCAATCATAAACAGTTTTGCGGTAGAAATCCTTCATGTCAAGATTATAGATAAATGCTTCACTTGTAGCATTCAGGTCTCCTCCATAGCCGAACTTTTCGCGCGCAGGGCAATCTGATTGCACGCTTATAAGGTTTGCCCTGAATGTGCGTAGGGTCGCCTCCTGGATTGAATCAAACAAATCAGAGGAGCAAGTGAAACTATTAGATTGCAGATCTGTGCTGATAAAAAGACCCTGGATATCTGACAGCTCGGGTTTGTAATCCAGTCCGTTTATTTCAATGTATCTGTAGGTGTGATAGGTGAATTCAGGGGAGAAATATATTATTGAGTCTTTACCAAATATATAAGTGTCTGTCTGCCAAGCAATAGCAGGCGCACCAGGCCCCCCCACACCTTCCTTTTTAATCTGACCACATACTGCAGTCATGGGATTAAGCTCACCTGATTCATATATTCTTTCCCCAAAACGAAAAACCAGAGAGTCTCCGGGTTTACCTTTCAACATTATTTTATATACACCAGTGTAATTAATCCCCATATCTATTATCCATTTATCATCTGCAAGACCATATATATTAACAGGGGTTAGCGTATCCACCACCACTACTGGTGGAAAGAATTGTTTCTTTAATTGTCCTCCCGGCCCCGGGGAAGTAATAACTTTATTCCAGTGATCGTCATTAAACCCTGGTTTGTTCCATCCGGGTTGCTCAAATGATGCATTGTACGCTATTCCAAGGTAAACATCATTTCTCATAACCGGTCCATAAGAGAATTTCCATGAATCGTCTGAAATTATTTCCTGAACCGAACCATCATTGTACTCAATAATAATTTTTGCTATAAAGCAGGGTTTACCGACAGTGAGATTATCTCTCAGATTCAGGTGTCCCCACATATTAAGGGGCAATGGATTATAGAAGCCATTTCCAAGGCTCACACCCATGCAATTAAGTCCTTTTACGATGCTTCCGGAAATATCATATTCTGAATAATATATTCTCTTACTGAAATCTGTCCATGCGGGACTGAGCATGTTTTCACTGTATGAATTTCCATTGACTGTGAATTTATAGTAACCAGCTGCAGTTATAAACAGCCTTGCTGAATTAACCTCATTTAGTATTTCAAATTCTTTCCTAAATACCGGTGCCTGATTATCCTGGTAAAACAGGCTATCATTGTCAGGTAAAGGTCCCTCATCCCGTATCCATTGTGCGTCCCGAAATACATCTTTAACATCACTCTCACATGATGTAAACAAGCATATCAGAACATACACAATCGTTATTTCAATCCTGAATTTCAAATCTTCAATCTAAATCTTAAGTCTTCAATTTTCAATCCTTCTCCCTTCATCCCTCATTTCAACCCACAGCTTCTCCATAAGTGGAACCATCCTTTGCATTACCTCCAGTTTTTCCTGCGAAATGTCATTTTGTTGCGAAGGATCTTCCACTATATTATATAGTTCAAAGTTTTCAGGTGTTGAGTTAAAGAACCAGTACACAAGATCCAAAGAATCAGGTTTCGTTGGCAGCCAGCCAATAAGGGTATAATCGCCGAGTCTCATGGATGCCTGCGGTAACCTGAACCATGTATCAGCATGGTTAGGATAGTACCAGATTACCGGATGCTCTTTGCTTTCTGTATCGTCGTTCAGGAAAGCATTAAAATTTGGTATGCCATCAATGTTCTGATCCTCAGGAGGTGTAATGCCTGTAATTTCGCAGATAGTGGGCAGTATATCAGTTCCATTAAATAATTTATTGCTGGTGCTTCTCCCGGGAATTATTTTCGGTAGTCTTACCAGGCACGGAACACGATGTCCCCCCTCATATGTGTATCTTTTCATGCCCCTGTAAATTGACGGAGTACCAAAACACTTATCTCTGATAGGATCATCCCACTCACCGAGTGACTCTTCAATGGTCACTGGTGTCTCGGGACCATTATCGCTGGTAAAAATTACCAGTGTATTTTCTCTGGTTCCGATATCATCAATGGTTTTCATTAGTCTTCCAAATGCATCGTCGAGCTGGCTTACTGTACCGTAATATTCTTTCTTAAACTCTGATAAATCTTCCTCAGGTCTTTTTACCCCACCATAGCTAATGATATTTTCAAGTGAATCCACTTCTTCAGTGTCATATTTTGAGCTATAACCAGGCGGAGGGGAGATAGGTGTATGAGGCTCATGGGAAGCAATATAAAGAAAGAATGGTTTATTCTTATCCCTGATGTTCTTCAGCCAGTTGGCAGCTTCTTCGACTATTACGTCACAGTACCATCCGTCTACTTTCCCAATTTTTTCACCATTCCGTAAAAATCGTTCTGTATTTGCCGGCCCGTCAAAAGCATTATGCGTAGTACCCATCCAGTAATCAAAACCCTGATCTCCGGGATCCGGATGGTCGAGTCTGTCTTTTTCAAGAACCGATAAATGCCATTTACCCACAAAGCATGTCTCATATCCATTATCTTTCAATAGTTCAGCAATGGTTACCTCACGATCGGCAAGGAAAGTCTTACTGTTCAGTATATAGTAGAAGCCACTCCTGTATGGATTACGCCCAGTTAGTAATGCTGACCTTGAGGGAGAACAGACTGTTCCTCCTGAATGACAGTCTGTAAGCAGAACTCCTTCTTCAGAAAATAAGTCCAGGTTAGGAGTTTTTATTATCGGATTACCATAGCATGCAAGATCACCGTAGCCAAGGTCATCAGCGAGAAAAATTACAATATTTAGGTCGTCAGGTATTTCTTTGTTTTTATCACCACTGCATGAAGCCAGGAGCAGGATAAAAAATAATAAGGTTATATACGTTCGCATCTTTTATTAATTTAAAGTTAATTTAAAATTATATTTCCCGTTTTTAGTTGTTTCGAATTCAACCGTACCATCTTTGTATTTCTTCAGTCTTATACTTTTATCATTATGATAAACCCTGCAATCAGATCCTGTATTTATCCTGCATTTTTCTCCAGCCTTAGAAAGAACTTCAAGTTCAATTATCCTGCTGTTTTCCCAGGAAAAGCTCAAAGTAAAACCACCACGTACACACACACCGCTGAACTTCCCATGATCCCATTCATCAGGTAATGCCGGAAGCAGGTCAATTATTCCTTCATGTGAGTGTACAAGCATCTCGGTGATTCCTGCCGTTACTCCTAGGGTGCCATCTACCTGAAGTGGGGTGTAGCATTTAGCAAACAATTGTGGGTATGCCTGCTCCCTGATATACCCTTTGAATATTTTGTTTGCCCTGTTTCCATCATACAGACGGGCCCACAGAGCCATCTTCCATCCTCTTGAAAACCCGGTGCCACCATCTCCCCTCTGTTCAAGAACTGACTTGCAGGCGTCTATAAGCTCAGGTGTCCTTTTGACAGATATTACATTACCTGGATAAAGCCCATACATATGTGAGAAATGCCGGTGCTTTTCTTCGAGCTGTGCATAATCCTCAGTCCATTCCTGCAATGAACCATTGGATCCCACCATAGGCTTTACAAGTCTTTCTCTTGCCTCTTTAACTTTTTCTGAGAGCTCATGATCAAGGTTTAGAAGGTTCGAAGCTTTAATATAATAACCGAAAAGATCTGTGAGCAATTGCATATCTATTGAGGAACCGTAACATATGGTAGTAAAATAATACATGCCTGTAACTTCATCATAGAAATACTTATATCCAGGTCCGTCAGGTGGATTTTCAGGTGAATTTGAGGGGTTAGTAACAAGCCATTTACCGTTCGGGTGTTCAACAAGGAAATCCATAAAGAACTCAACAGAACCTTTAATCGTAGGATAAATATCCCTGAGATATTCCATATCCATTGTATACAAATAGTGTTCCCACAAATGAGTGGTAAGCCATGCACCGCCTGTGGTAAAGGTTCCCCATGTTGGACCGTCCATAGGAGCTGCCACCCTCCAGAGATCAGTATTCTGGTGAAAAACCCAGCCTCCTGCACCATAATGCTCCCTTGCAACTTCAGAACCCTGGTCCGTAAGCTCCTTAACCATTGTAATGAGTGGCTCAGCACATTCTGATAGATTACCAGACTCCACAGGCCAGTAATTCATCTCGGTATTGATATTGGTCGTATACTTTGAGTCCCATGAAGGATTCATATCTTCATTCCATATACCCTGCAGATTAGCAGGCTGGGTTCCGGGTCTTGAGGAAGATATCAGTACGTAACGGCCGAAATTATATGCAAGTGCAGCCAGGCAGGGATCAGGATTATTCTCGAATCCTTCCATCCGCTTATCTGTTGGCAGGTAAGAATTCTCAGTAACAGGTAACCGCAGGCTTACCCGGTTAAACAGGCTGCTATAATCGTCAATTGAAGCCTTCTTCAGCTGTTCAAAAGATTTATCTTCAATATTCCTGAGATAATTCTCAACCCGCAAATCTTTGTTGGCACTTACATCCCTGTAGTTAACAAAATTGGTTGCGGTAACTATGTATAAAGTTACTGTATCGGCAGTCTCAACAATTAATTCTGTTCCTTCCACCCTGATTTTCCCACCTTCATTAACAGCCCTCAGCTGCACGCGATACCTCAATTTCCCTTCAATTCCCAGGTAATCTGCAGACTTGCCATTAACAACCAGACCATCATCGCCTACACCATCCATCCTGAAATAATCGGTACCATAATTGGAATGGGCCATATTCCTAACACCCCGTAACTGAGCTCTGAAATTGAGACTACCTGGTTTATCAGCGGTCAATCTTACAACAATTACCTGATCAGGAGCAGAAGAGAATATTTCTCTTCTGTATCGAACATCGTCCACCTTATACGAGACATGTACAATACCTGTGCCGAGATCCAGCCATCTTTTGTATTCTGTAACCTCAGACTCATTATTAAAAAAGATATGCAGGTTAGCTGTTGATTGGTATTTCTGCTGTTCAACCGGGTAACCCATCAGGTACCTGCCAAATAATTTATGTGCCTTTAGCGGCTCTCCACTAAATATATATTTCTGTATTTCAGGTAGAATCTTATACCCTCCCTTAACTGTGGTTGTATAAGGCCCTCCGCTCCAGTATGTCTCTTCATTGATCTGTATTCTTTCCTCGTCATACTTACCGAATATCATTGCTCCGAGTCGACCGTTACCAACAGGTAAAGCCTGCTCCCATTCCTCAGCCGGCTGTTCATACCATAAGATGTATGATGGATTAAACACCTTTTCCTGTGCAACAGTTACGAATTGAATACATATAAACAGGGATAAAACAAAAGTTATTCGCATGACAGCTAAAATTATTTAGTAATTAGGTATCTAATTGAATAACAAAGTAACACTATTTAGTAAAAACCTCCCTATGAACCCTAAAAAATAAGAATTGAAATAAGGACATGAGATAGAATAGTAGTTATGAGTTATGAGTTATGAACCGAGCAGTGCGAATATGCTGTAAGCATATGAGTGCTGTGATCTCGCTGAAGGCTGTAAGCATGAAGCAATATCGATTTCGGCTTTCGGTGTTCAATATTCGATATCCATACCCTTGCGAACTGCAGAAAAGTGCTGCTGTCGTCTTTTGTTATATAATAGTTTTGAGTTGTTAATTCACAATTCATAATTAATAATTCATAATTAATACTTAATATTGATAACCAGCACTTTAACAATCATTCCAAAATATCATTTCTTCATATATTTTTTGTATATTTGCGACTTGAATTTTTCTGGAACGAATAATAATAAAAATAGAATCTATGGCTAAGGTAAAAAGAGTTTACACTTTTGGAGACAGGAAAGCTGAAGGTAACGCAGGCATGAAAAATTTACTTGGTGGCAAAGGGGCCAACCTTGCTGAAATGAACCTTACCGGAGTACCTGTACCTCCCGGTTTTACAATCACCACTGACGTATGTACGGAATATAATGAACTGGGTGCGGATAAGACTTTTGATTTACTGAAGGAAGAAGTTGTAGCAGCAATTAAGAATATTGAAAGAATAATGGGGTCGGAATTTGGATCAAGGGATAATCCCTGTCTTCTGTCAGTAAGATCAGGTGCAAGGGTCTCGATGCCAGGTATGATGGATACAGTACTTAATCTTGGGATGAATGATGATGCGGTCGTTGGTCTGGCCAAAAAGACTGAAAATGAGAGATTCGCATGGGATTCATATCGAAGGTTTGTACAGATGTACGGTGACGTAGTAATGGATCTTAAACCCCAATCAAAAGAAGATGTTGATCCTTTTGAAGAAATTATTGAAACACTGAAGGAAGAAAGAGATATTGAAAGTGATACCGAGCTGACTGTTGAAGATCTCAAACTGCTTGTTGAAAGGTTCAAAGCAGCAGTAAAAGAAAGAACAAACCTGGACTTTCCTACCGATCCATGGGAGCAATTATGGGGTGCCATAGGTGCTGTTTTTAACAGCTGGATGAATAAGCGAGCAATTTATTATCGCCAGATCAATAATATACCTGAAGAATGGGGTACTGCAGTAAACGTGCAGGCTTGGGTATTCGGTAATATGGGTGATAATTCAGCCACAGGTGTGGCGTTTACCCGTGATGCTGCAACCGGTGAAAATATTTTCAACGGTGAATACCTTATTAATGCACAGGGAGAGGATGTTGTTGCTGGAGTAAGAACACCGCAGCAAATAACAAAAGAAGGAGCTCTCAGGTGGGCTAAACTGGCTGGCGTAAGCGAGGAAGAAAGAATCTCAAGATACCCATCACTGGAGGAAAAAATGCCTGAGGTATACATGGGACTTTTTACAATTCAGAAGAAACTTGAAGATCACTATGGTGATATGCAGGATCTTGAATTCACAATACAAGATGGAAAACTCTGGCTCCTCCAAACCAGGAATGGTAAAAGAACAGGTGCTGCCATGGTTAAAATAGCTATTGACCTGCTTAAAGAAGGTAAAATAGATGAAAAAACAGCATTACTCCGACTGGAACCAAATAAACTTGACGAACTTTTACACCCGGTATTTGATAAAAAAGCCCTTGACAAAGCTGTTGTAGTGGGCAAAGGCCTCCCTGCTTCCCCTGGAGCAGCAACAGGGCGCATTGTGTTTTTTGCTGATGAAGCCAGAAAATATCCCGAATCGATACTGGTACGTATTGAGACATCACCCGAAGACCTGGAAGGTATGAATATCGCCAGAGGTATACTTACAGCTCGTGGCGGTATGACATCACATGCAGCTGTTGTAGCTCGCGGAATGGGTAAATGCTGCGTTTCAGGAGCAGGAAATATCAGTATTAATTATAAAACACGCACCATGAATGCCGGTGACAAGGTATTTAATGAAGGTGACTGGATCTCCTTAAACGGAACTACCGGTGAGGTTTATGAATCTAAAATAGATACCATTGATCCTCAGATGGGTGGCGATTTCGGAGAGATAATGGACCTGGCAGAAAAATATACCAGGATGGATGTGAGGACCAATGCTGATACTCCGAAAGATGCCAGAGCAGCCAGGAACTTCGGAGCAAAGGGGATAGGGCTTTGTCGCACCGAGCACATGTTTTTTGAGGGCGATAGGATAAAGGCAATGAGAGAAATGATACTTGCAGAAAACGAAACCGACAGAAGAAATGCTCTTGATAAACTCCTGCCCTACCAGAGAGAAGATTTTGAAGGAATACTGGAAGCTATGCATGGATATGGTGTTACCATTAGACTTCTTGATCCGCCTCTTCATGAATTTGTACCTCATGAAGATGAAAACCAAATGGAAATGGCTGAAGAAATGGGTATTTCTATTGAAGAAGTGAAAAGAAAAGTTGATTCACTGCACGAGTTCAACCCGATGCTCGGACACCGCGGCTGCCGTCTTGGGAATACTTACCCGGAAATAACAGAAATGCAGGCAAGAGCAATTATTGAAGCTGCATGCAACCTTAAAAAGAAAGGTATTGATGCCAAACCTGAGATAATGGTTCCCCTTATTGGAACAGTGGAAGAATTTAATATGCAGGAACAGATTATACGCGATGTGGCTGAAGAAGTATTCAAAGAAAAAAATATAAGTGTCGATTACCTGGTAGGAACCATGATTGAAATACCACGTGCAGCATTAACAGCTGATAAAGTGGCAGAGACAGCTGAATTTTTCTCTTTCGGTACTAATGATCTCACTCAGATGACATTTGGTTATTCAAGAGATGACGCTGGTAAATTCCTGCCTGTATATATACAAAAAGGTATACTTAAAGATGATCCTTTCCAGATCCTTGACCAGGAAGGTGTCGGACAACTGGTTCGATTAGGAACTGAAAGGGGACGTGCTGCAAGAAAGGACCTCAAGGTGGGTATCTGTGGCGAGCACGGTGGTGAACCAAATTCAGTTGAGTTTTGCCATTCAGTAGGGATGGACTACGTCAGTTGTTCTCCGTTCAGGGTGCCAATAGCCAGACTGGCAGCTGCCCAGGCAAATATACGATAGATTGGAATATTGAGTCCACTCCGAAAAGTCTCACCCGGAGGGTGAAAATAATAATAACCACAGTCACACCTGTGGGGAAGGCATAACAAAAACCGATCTCACCCCGGAGGCGGGTGAATAATTTTGGATTATTCTCTATTCACCCGCCTCCGGGAGTGAGGGTTTGTTCGCTGACTCATGCCCCGGGGTCTAACCCTGGCTATTATTATTAACCCACTCCGTGGGTATTGGGTATTTAGATAATATCCCACCGCTGGGATTAAAACCGGCATCAAAGCTTGTTTATTGTAAGTTTTGACTTTTCAGAGTGGACTCAATATTGGGTTATCAGATGACTATATTCTCGCAGTATTCCAGTATTGCAGTATTCCATCATTCCAGTATTTTTTCTAGATATAATTCGTAATCCAGGGTGAATATATCATTTATGGCCCTGTCGGCTATATTATCAAAGAATTTAGTTGATCCATATCTAACATCAAATAATGTACGGTCAATATCAATATGGCCTTTAAAGATTATGATATTATCTGATGATGTAAGATCACTTGTAAATTCTATTGATCTGGTAATGCCTTTAATGGTCAGATTACCTGATACTTTAATCGAGCCACCATTATTCCTCTCAGAACCAGTGATTTCAAATTTTGCTTCAGGATATTTCTCAACACTGAAGAAATCATCTGATCTCAGGTGATCCACAAGTCTTTTTCTCATTCCTTCGTTCTCAATATCAGTATCAACAATACTGTTCATATCAATAACTATTGTACCACCTGCCGGCTTGTTGTATTGCATCTCAACCTCAGCTGATTTAAGTTTAATAGTGCCCCTATGCTCACCTCCTATCTTTTTGCCCTGCCACCATATAACTGTATTATCCTTGTTGGCTTTATAAGTCTGTGCCTGAATAGCAGAAAATGATCCTGCAAAAATTACTGCGAAAATAATTATATATACTTTTTTCATTTCAGTTAGTTTTACTATTTGTTTATAATATAAGACAAATATTTAAACAAAATGTTTACAAGCTCTCTCATAATTTGCATTGCATGTCTGATAAGTATAATTACTAGTATCATTTTGATTGTAGATTTTCACATGACAACCAAATAACATATATCTTCAGCACTGTTGGAGCCCAAATATTTTATACCTTTGGTGATTACTAACTTAAATTTATAGTAATGGTCACCGATAAAGATCTCCTTGCATATAATATCAAGGATCCAGAAGAAATTATCTATAATCCTGACTATGAATATTTATATCAGGCTGAAACCAGCACTGAATTATCAGGTTACGAGAGGGGTATAGTAACCAACACCGGTGCTGTAGCTGTTGATACAGGAATTTATACCGGCAGGTCACCCAAAGACAAATATATTGTCCTTGATGACAAGACAAGGAATACAGTATGGTGGAAAACAGAAAAAGCACAGGTATCCGACAATAAACCTATAAGTAGTGAAGTATGGAATCATTGTAAAAACCTGGCCTCGGAACAATTATCAGGAAAGAAGCTTTATGTAGTGGACTGCTATGCAGGGGCCAATGAGAGCACACGTTTAAAGATCCGGTTTATTATGCAGGTTGCATGGCAGGCACACTTTGTGAAAAATATGTTCATACGGCCTTCGGATAAGGAGCTTGAATCATTCAAACCTGATTTTGTTTTCCTGGTTGCGTCTAAAACGAATAACAGTAAATGGAAGGAGCAGGGACTGCATTCTGAAACATTCGTGTTTTTCAACCTCACGGATAATATGGCTGTTCTTGGAGGTAGCTGGTATGGAGGTGAGCTAAAGAAGGGTATCTTTTCAGTAATGAATTACTACTTACCTCTTCAGAAAATAGCTGCTATGCATTGCTCTGCCAATGTTGGCAAAGATAATGATGTGGCTATCTTTTTCGGCCTCAGCGGTACGGGTAAAACAACTCTTTCAACAGATCCCGGAAGAGCACTGATAGGGGATGATGAACATGGATGGGATGATGATGGCCTGTTTAATTTTGAGGGAGGTTGTTATGCCAAATGCATACACCTGAGCAAAGAGAATGAACCTGATATCTATAATGCCATAAAGAGGGATGCCCTTCTGGAAAATGTTGTTGTAAGGGATGATGCTTCAATTGATTTCGATGATGACAGCAAAACTGAGAACACAAGGGTATCATACCCTATTTACCATATTAATAATATAGTTAAACCCATCTCCAAGGCAGGGCATGCCAAAACAGTAATATTCCTCACAGCAGATGCATTTGGTGTTTTACCTCCTGTGGCAAAACTTGACAGGGGAAAGACAATGTACTATTTCATAAGCGGATATACCGCCAAAGTGGCTGGAACTGAGAGAGGGATAAAAGAACCCCAGCCCTCATTCTCTGCCTGTTTTGGCGCAGCATTCCTTTTGCTTGATCCCTGTATTTACGCTACTGAACTGGTGCGTAAAATGAAGATACACGACGCTGATGCCTGGCTGGTTAATACAGGCTGGATGGGAGGTCCTTATGGTGTGGGCAACAGGATTGATCTGAAGTCAACCAGGAAAATCATCAATGCAATATTGGACGGATCAATAAATAACAATGAATTCCATGAGATACCCGTCTTTAACCTGGCAGTACCGGATAAATTAGAAGGTGTCGACAGTAAGCTTCTTGAACCATCTAGCGCCTGGGAAAATCCGGATGAATGGCACAATGCTGCGACCAGCCTTGCCGATAAATTCATTCAGAATTTCAAGAAATTTGCTGTAAGCGATGAACTTATAGAACTCATTAAATATGGACCTCAATTATAGTATTTTCTTACCGGTCTGTCTTTTTGCATACTTGCTGGGTTCTATAGCAACCGCTGTGTGGGCAGGAAGGCTGTTTTATGGTATAGATATACGAGAACACGGAAGCGGCAACGCAGGTGCAACAAATACCATAAGGGTCCTTGGTTGGACTACAGGTATACCGGTGCTTCTGATCGATATTGGCAAAGGATGGCTGGCAGCCAGTCTGCCGGTATTGTTAAAATTAGCTCCCCCAGCATCGGCTGAATTGATAAACATGCAAATAATAACAGGATTAATTGCTATTGTAGGTCATCTATTTCCAGTTTTCGCAGGCTTTAAAGGTGGTAAAGGGGTAGCAAGTACATTCGGAGTATTGCTTGCACTTAATCCACTGGTAACCCTGCTGTGTATGGCAGTATTTATTGTGGTATTGCTTATCACAGGATATGTATCAATAAGCTCAATCTCAGCTGGTATTGCTTTCCCGATAATTTCTCTGGTATTCTTTGAGAGTCCATCCCTGATATTTATAATTTTCTCAATTCTAATTGCCCTTGCACTTATTATAACGCATAAGAAAAACATAAACAGGTTACTTAAGGGTAAGGAAAACAGGTTTCTGTGGAAAAAGAATAATAAAGAAACGCGGAATAATAAGCAGGGATAAGAAAATTAACCTGTCCAACTGTCCTGATTGTGATCTTTAACAGCATCTATAAATGCCATAATGTTTTCTACAGGTGTGTCGATCTGGATATTATGGGCAGGGGCTATTATATAGCCACCGCCTTTGCCAAGAATGCTTATCCTTCGCATCACTTCCTTCCTGATATCTTCAGGATTACAGTTTGGTAGTAAATACTGTATGCTGATTCCCCCAAAGAAAACCAGGTCTTTGCCAAATTCCTTCTTAAGTCTGGTAGGCTCCATCCCCGAAGCCTCTGGTTGTATGGGATTTAAAATATCCAAACCAATATCAATGAACTCAGGTATGAGATCATAGATGGCTCCACATGAATGCCATGCGATTTTAATATCAGGATTTACAGTTCTGAATTCTTCAAACATTTTAGATATCCTGGGCTTAAAGTATTTTTGCCAGGTTTTAAGATCCATCAACAGACTTTGTTGGGTTCCAAAATCATCGCCACACCAAATAACGTCTGCTCCAGCACGTATCAGCTCCTTGCCCGTTTCAGTATTAATATAAGCTATCTTATCAAGCAATGCATCGATATAGGGAAGCTGAAGCATTATATCTATCAGAAATTTTTCCAATCCAGTCAGATACCATGCTGTTTCGAAAATGGAGCATTCAAGGTCAGCTATAATACCAACCTTTTGCCTGAACTGCCGGATAGTATCATAGGCTTTAATAAAACGTGTATCATCATGTGGGTTGAAGAAATTATATTTCTCAATATCTCTGACACTGTTCGCTCCTGCAAGGGGAAAGGAGTGAAACTCATTATACAGACCGGCATCCTGAAAAATCATACCCCACTCATTTGTAATCAGGCCGTCATCAGAAATTTCTGTTGGCCTTGAAGCAGGAGCAGTAGCAGCTACACCAATAGCATCTGCACCAAGTTGCATAGCCAATTTCATATGAGATATACGCGTCGAAAGAAGTGAATCAATGGGCTCTTCATAAGGACGCCCTAAATAGTCAGATAATCTTTGTGCTATTTGTGGAGTAAATGATATATACAGCGGTGGACGATCGGGTATCTCTCTGTTTATTGTGCTTAAAAATCTCTCTCTTTGTTTCATTCAGGTTACATTTTTACCACAACCATCCATATTTGACTGGCCGCCAAGGTAAAATAGTTTATATTCTGTTCCTTTTTCTGAATCACATGATGAAATTATAATAATTACTATGAATAAAAAGATTGAATGTGTATTTTTCATAGTTATTTTGTTTAAGCATATTTATGCCTGTAAATGTAACCAATTATTTAGTTTAATTAGATTAGAAAAATTAATAATGAAACCCTAAGGATATGGACATAATTTCGGGAAACGAGATGTTGGAGCTCATTAAAAGACGACAGAGCGACAGGGGTTATTTAGACAGAGAGGTTGAACAGGAGAAACTGGACAGGATACTGGAAGCAGGGCGCCTTGCACCTTCAGCATGCAATTCACAACCGTGGAAATTTATTGTTGTAACTGAACCAGGCGTGAAAAAGGAAGTTGCCAGGGCCGCTACAGCAAAAGAGATTGGATTTAACAAATTCATCGACCAGGCTCCGGTATTGCTTGTAATAGTAAGGGAAAAACCCAATTTAGTACCCAGAATTGGCGGTTCTTTTAAGAATAAGGATTATTCAGTGATTGATATAGGTATTGCAGCGGAGAATATTTGCCTGCAAGCTGTTGCTGAAGAATTGGGGAGTTGCATACTGGGCTGGTTTAATGAAAAGAAAGTAAAACAAATACTGAATATTCCTGAAAACAAAAGGGCCGAACTTATTATCAGTCTGGGCTATCCTTCGAAACCTCACAGGGAGAAGAAGAGAAAAGAATCCTCGGAAGTTGTATCATATAATAAGTATTAGTATCCAGAATCCGTGATCCTGTTTCCAGCATAACGAGAAACCAGCTATTTAAGTCCATCCAAAGCTTCCTTAATCCTTCTGCATGCTTCAATTAGCTCCTCATCAGATGCCGCGTATGATATACGCAGGCAATCAGGTGCTCCAAAGCCTGCACCTCCCACCACTGCCACCTGTGCTTTCTCCAGTATATACATAACCAGATCAGTAGAATCATCTATGGTCGACTCGCCATCAGTCTTGCCAAAAAAACTACTTACATCAGGAAAGACATAAAATGCACCATGTGGAATCCTGAGGTTCAATCCCTCTATATCCTTAAAAAGTCCACATATCAGATCCCTTCTATTAAGACGGCTACAAGCTTATTGAAGACCTTACCTGGGAATGGAATACCGGAGCTCAGTTACCTACAGCAAGAGCTATATGAATGTTTAGCCAATAATAATACTAACAGAGTTATTACCTACATGTGGATAAACGAAAGCTTCATATGTTATTCAAAAGGGCTCTTTGTTGAGTATTGGTATGGAATAGCTGCAGGATTCGAATACCTCAGTGGTATACGATCAAATATATGCAACGAAAGTAAAGTTAATGGTATCTATTATGTTAACCGCTGCGTCTCAGGAGATATGTGCCGGAAAGGTGCTAACATTTTACTTATTATAAGTCAAATAGTGAATCCCAATGAAAATTGGAGAGGAATCTTGCGATGGCTTAATAAATCATTCTGGTACCAAACCGTGAGAACCGTGCTGACCGAAGGTTATATGGAAGAACATACTTATTTTGAGTTAAAACAAGTTTTTGACCATGTCCTGTGTGATATCGGGATACCTGCATTCGAATAAAGTTTTGCTTATGGCGATTATAACTATAGGCAGGCTAATACCATCCACTGATTCAATATTCCTCTTAAAGTTTGCTTAAACGGTCAAGAAAGATGGCATGTTTTTTCGGAACCGGGATGATCAATTCAAGAAGATGTAGATCGATGTAAACTTGCAGTTGATAAAGATTCATATGTGTATGGAATGATTATTATGAGTAACTAAGGATAATATATCTAACCCAATTATTTAGATAATAATAGCGTTATATTATAGAAATATTGTAACTGGTTGCCATATGTTGTATTTTTTAATTGAGCCTGAATAAACTCATCAGGTTTATCAGGTTTTTCTAAAACGATATCTGCGCTGTGTAAAAGGCATTGATTATAATATCAAAAGACTAATCGATTACTTAAAACAGGAAGATATATATGAAAAACAATAATTGATTCCAAGACT
>Ga0272441_10007044_pt1 | contig 18474 bp, 12 predicted proteins | sample SSMProp6N_FD_193582 | JGI IMG/M metagenome (GOLD analysis project Ga0272441, IMG submission 193582) | Marine sediment archaeal communities from Little Sippewissett salt marsh, Falmouth, MA, United States - SSM-Prop-6N | ecosystem: Environmental > Aquatic > Marine > Wetlands > Sediment ... | reverse complement strand
GAATGTGTTCGTTCTTTCCTGACAGATATTCCTGTATAGCTGCCGCTGCTTTCCGTCCGGCACTCATAGCCAGAATCACTGTTGCGCCGCCGGTAACAATATCGCCTCCTGCAAAAACCCCTTCCTTACTGGTGCACATAGAATCACCATCAACAACGATATTTCCCCTGCTATTAAACTCGAGATCGGGTGTGGTCTTTTGAATAATAGGATTCGCTCCATTACCGATCGCAATAATCACGCTGTCTACAGCCATCTCGAACTCTGAGCCTTCGATCGGTTTCGGCCTGCGACGACCGCTTGCATCCGGCTCACCCAATTCCATCCTCACAAGGCGGATTCCCTTCAGCCAGTCATTCTCATCACCATAGAATGCCTCTGGATTGCACAGAAATTGGAACTGGACTCCCTCGCTTTTTGCATGCTTGATCTCTTCGATCCTGCCAGGCATCTCTGCCTCACTCCGCCGATAGATAACATCCACTCTTCTTGCGCCTAATCGCAAGGCAACTCGCGCCGAAACCAGCGCTGTATTTCCGCCGCCAATTACAGCTACATGCTTCCCCTCGACATTGAACACAGGCGTATCTACTCTTGGAAACTGCCAGGCCTTCATAAGATTTACCCTGGTCAGGAACTCATTGGCTGAAAAAACACCGATCAGATTTTCACCAGGAATATTCATAAAATACGGCAGCCCTGCACCCACTCCAATGAATACTGCATCGAACCCCTGCTGTGTGAGCAGTTCATCAATTGTAAAGGTAACTCCTATGAGTGTATTCGCCTGGAATTTCACCCCTAAAGCCTGCAGCGCTTCTATATCATTACGAACGATTTCCTTGGGCAGGCGGAATTCCGGAATACCATAGATCAACACTCCCCCGAAATCATGGAAAGCTTCAAATACCGTGACATCATAACCAGCCCGGATCAAATCACCTGCACAACTCAGTCCTGCCGGGCCGGATCCGACCACTGCAACACTGTATCCCAGCTTACTGATCGGAGGCATCTCTTCAACAGTTTCATGCTCCACGGCATAATCCGTGACAAAACGCGCCAGGGCACCTATTGCAACTGCTTCGCCCCGTTTCGTCAAAATGCAGGCTCCCTCGCATTGTTCAGACTGAGGGCATACACGCGCACAGACCCGTGACAGGACATTATCTACCTGGATGATTCGAGCCGCTTTTATAAATTCCTGATGTTCAATATGATGCAGAAAATCCGGAATGTCTACCCCGACAGGGCATCCTTCCACGCAGGATGGATGTCGACACTGCAGGCAGCGATGAGCCTCCTGGATCGCCAGTTCTTCCGTGAATCCTGTATTCACTTCCTTGAAATTGTGGATTCTCTCCTGTACCGGGCGTTCAGGCATTTCCTGACGGGGAATTTCCATCCGCTCCTTAGGACTTAACGATTTTAACCTTTCAATATTTTCTTCAAGAGCACACTGCTCTTCATACCTGTGTGCACGATTGCGGTTAATGAGTGAAGTAAAATCCACAAGGTGCCCGTCAAATTCAGGGCCGTCAACACAGGCAAATTTGTTTTCGCCACCTACCCGTACACGGCATCCGCCGCACATACCTGTCCCGTCCACCATAATCGGATTCAAACTCACCCTGGTAGGAATGTCATACGCACGGGTAATTTCTGTTATCGCCTGCATCATGGGCAGCGGACCAATGGCATAGGCGCAATCGAAATGTGTCCCATCTTCCAGCATGGATCTCAGAATATCGGTTACAAAACCCTTTTGCCCAAAACTTCCATCATCCGTTGTAATGCGGCAAACATCGCTGACAGCACACATCTCGTCCTCGAGGATGATCAGATCCTTGCTTCTGGCACCAAGTATTGTCGTAACATGGTTTCCGGCATTCTTGAGCGCTTTTGTCACAGGGTAGCTGACAGCTGTTCCAACGCCCCCTCCAATCACAACAACCCGACTGTTCTCTGCGATCTCTGATGCGTTTCCCAAAGGACCGACAAGATCCCTGATACAGTCTCCGCTCTCCATTTCAGCCAGAAGTTTGGTGGTTTTTCCAACTTCCTGTACGATCAGTGTGATCGTTCCATCTTCAGGGCTTGTGTCCACGATGGTCAGAGGGATTCGTTCCCCCTCTTCTTCAACTCTAAGAATGATAAATTGTCCTGCTCTTGCTTTTAAGGCGATTTCAGGCGCCTGTACAACGTAGCGCTTAATATTGTCAGCGATGGCTTCGTCGAAGAGAATAGTATTGTTTTGCATCGATGTTCCTTGTTGACGCTGTTTTTTTAACCCTACTAATTATAAGGGCTGGGATCTGTTGTTCATGTTAAAAACATAATGAATTTACTCCGCTTTTTTACTGATGTTGATACTATTTTGCCTTTAAAGGATACAAATCGGCTTAAAGTTCTCAGAATCAGATGCCTGAAAGAACAACATCCGATCGTAAACACTCCCTGTCTATTTTTTCGCTTCACAGCATTGGAGTTGTCTGGATATGATCTAAATGCAAATATCCATTTTGCAGGTTTTTTAGCTCATTGTTGAAGGAGGGCTAGAGAAAAGATTAGCTCAATCAGTTTCCATTCACCGTTAGATTGTAGTGTGGAATGGCATGAAACTCCGACAGCGGCCAATAGACAAGGATTGCTTTTCCCAACAGGTCGTCTAATGGAACATTGCCCCATCTGGATGAATCATTGGAATTATTACGGTTATCCCCCAGAACAAAAACTTCGCCTTCCTCCACAGTCCACTCCCCTGTATACGCAGGAGTATCAGCAAGATAAGGCTCAAAGAGCACAATCCCATTGACACTGGTTTGCCCGTTCTGCACCACCACATGGTCGCCGGGGATTCCGATCACCCGTTTGATAAAACGGATCTCCTGGTTCAGTGGATATGGAAAAACAACAATATCACCTCGCTCAGGCTCAGACCATCGATATGCCAGCTTGTTCACAATAACCAGCTCGCCTTCGTGAAGGTTGGGCTGCATGCTGACACTTTCCACAACAACACGCGCTGTTACGATATTAATAACGACGAACAGAATCGCGGCAATCAGCAGTGTTTCGAAAAGCTCATACAGCTTGCTGCGGAAAGAGGGCTTAACAGGACTTTCAGATTCCTGAGATTCTCCCTGCTGTATTACCGCAAGCCAATCTGCTGAACTTCCCGGCTGAGAAGATGTCTGATTATCATCGTATGCTGGTGTATTCAAGATAAAACTCCACTTGTTCGAAGTTCTTTTTCACGGTTCCGACTGACTAATCATACCAATCCTTCTGGTGCATGCAAGAGTTAATATCAAAGCAGAGGCCAGAAAAGCGGCCTCTGCTGGTTTTGTGGGTTGATATGCAGTACCGTTCACTCTTTTTCGTAAGGTGTTCCTTCTGCTGCAGGAGCCTGCCCGCGTCCAACAACACCCGCCAGAACGATCATCGTAGCGATGTAGGGTGCCATTCCCAGGAACTGGGATGGGATACGGATGCCGAGGATAGCCAGCTTGGATGCCAGCGAATCTGCAAAACCAAACAACAGACCGGCACTGAAGGAACCGAACGGATTCCAGTTGCCGAAAATCATCGCAGCCAGGCCGATAAACCCGCGTCCCGCAGTCATTACCTCATCAAATCGCCCAACAGACCCGAGTGTAAAGTAAGCGCCGGCAAAACCTGCAACAGCTCCACCGAGCATGGTCGAAATATATCGTGTCTTGAAGACGTTGATACCCAGAGTATCTGCTGCCCGCGGATGCTCACCTACAGACCGCAGCCTCAAGCCCCATCGCGTCTTGAAGAGCCCTATGTTCAGCGCAATCAGCAGTATGTACATTGCATATACAAAGATGTTCTGGTTGAAGAATATTGGACCAATGAAAGGAATCTTTGCCAGCAGTGGAATCTCGAAGCGGGAGAAAATACCCGGATTGTTCAATTCCTGATACTGCTGCATGAATTTAGCCGAAATGTATGACGTAATACCGGTAGCAAAAATGTTAATCACTGTGCCAGTGATAATCTGGTCAACTTTATACTTGATCGACATCCACGCCAGAACATACGCCAGTACTACACCGGATGCAATTGCGGAGAGCAGCCCCAGCCACAGGCTTCCCGTAATCGATCCGACCAGAGCACCCATCATGGCGCCGAGCAGCATCATGCCTTCAATTGCTATGTTGATAATTCCCGAGCGTTCACACAAAATGCCGGACATGGCCCCCAGCGTGATCGGGACAGCCTTCAGAAGACTGCTTCCCAGCAGCCCGGCCAGGTTCAGGGAATTATCAGCAGCAGACCATACCAGGAAGCCGAACACAAAAAAGGCAACGATTGCTGCCAATACAGTATTTGTCCAGCGGCCAAATCCGCGAGCTATTTGAACGCCGCCAGCTACAGCACTTGCAATGGCAAGCACATTCAGCATTGGCACCGTCTGGAACTGCCAATTCGGAAGTATCTTGTCTGCTCCTCCGGGGTTCAAGTCAAATGTTGTCGTAATTCCAGCTTCCACACTTCTGCTTAAAAAGAACCAGATGCTAAGCCCCAGCACCAGGAAAAGAACCCCCATGACACGCTGGCGTGTGGGAGAAACCGTTTCAATTTGCTTTCGTAATGCAGTCGTGGTCATGGTTGCCTAACCTCCGAAACTCTGAAGGGTGGAGTCTTCCTCTTCATCTTTCGGTTTCCGCAAGCGATATATTGTCCGGATAATGGCCGGCGCAGCGATGAACATCAGAATCACTGCCTGCAGCACGGAAATGATATCGATCGGAATCCCGGTAACCACCATCATTTTGGTAGCTCCGTTACGAAGTGTACCAAACAGCAGAGATGCCAGCACAACACCAAGCGGGTGGCTGTTGCCGAGAAGCGCCAGCGCGATGCTGTCAAAACCATAGCCTGAGGAAAACGCCAGCGCAAGGTTGTGATTGACACCCAGAACCTCGTTAGCACCTGCCAGGCCTGCCAGGGCACCTGAAAGTGCCATCGCCAGAACGGTTGTTGTTGTGATATTCATCCCGGCGTATCGGGCGGCATTTGGATTTGCACCGACAGAGCGGAAATTAAAGCCCCATTTTGTCTTGAACAGGAACCAGTAAGCTGCCCATGCAACAGCCAGTGCAATAAAGAAACCAGCATGGAACCGGATCGGGTCCTGGAAAAACCGGTACAGCATGGCATTCTCAGAGATGGTTGGGCTGATCGGATTGTAGGAATCCGGCCTTTTCATAGGACCTGTCAGCAGCCATTCACTCAATCTAAAGGCTATGTAGTTCATCATGATTGTATTGATGACCTCATGGCCTCCTGTTTTGGCTTTTAACCAGCCTGGAATAAAGCCCCAGATGGCGCCGCCCAGCGCACCTGCAAGCAAAGCCAACGGGATGTGAATAATCGCCGGAACGCCTGTGATCGAATACCCGACAAATGCAGAAAAAATCGCTCCCAGGAAAAGCTGCCCCTCCACACCGATATTGAACAGGCCGCTGCGGAATCCGAGTGCCACCGCCAGGCCTGCAAAAATATACGGCGTCGAGGCAACCAGACTTTCCAGGAATGGATTGAATGCCCGTCGGATAGCCAGCCCATCACCACTTTGCAGTGCAGAAACAATTTGAGCCGGACTTCCAAGCGACCCGGCAAACAGGGCGCCGTATGAATCAACCACAACATTCCATACAGCCCTAAAGCCGGGCCCCAGACCAGCGCCAAATCCTGCATAAACGTCCTCACTGGTTAGAATAATAAGAATTGCACTTAAAACCAGTCCTGAAAAAACGGCCAGGATCGGAATGCGGATGCTCAACCAGAAACCTTTAAAACCCCGGGCTTTTTGCCCGGTATTCGGCTCAAGTTCCTCGAGCAAAATCTGTCCAGCGTTTTTTTCGTTTGATTTTTTTTCTTCAGTCAAGAGTTTTCCCTCACATCCATCTCATGATAAAGAATCAGCCACTCTGTACCTCGCTGGTAATTCCGGCCATCAGCAAGCCCACCTGTTCCTTTCGGGCTTCCGCAGAATCGAGAATTGCCAGAATCTTGCCGCGATACATAACTGCAATACGGTCCGAAAGCTGCATCACTTCATCCAGTTCAGGAGAAACCAGAAGTACAGCACAGCCGTTGTCCCGTTTTTCAAGAATGCGATTGTGAATATATTCAATGGAACCCACATCCAGGCCGCGTGTCGGCTGCGATGCCACCAGTAATTTAATAGGTCTGGAGAATTCCCGCGCTACTATCACTTTCTGTTGGTTGCCGCCTGAAAGTGACCCTACACTCGTCATGGGCCCGGGTGTGCGTATATCAAAATCCTCGATCATCTTTTCTGCAGTCTGCATCATCTGTTCTTCCTGCAGGACCACACCCTTCGCATTCGGCGGCATGTAATATGTCTGGAGTGCAAGGTTGTCAACAACAGGGAATGAAAGGATCAGGCCGTCCCGCTGCCGGTCTTCCGGCACATGGGCGACACCGCTTTCGGTTATCTGCCGTGGTGCTGCATGGGTAACATCCGATCCCAGAATCCGGATATCACCTTCCATTGGGTGCCGCAAACCTGTAACTGTCTCAACCAACTCCGTCTGCCCGTTACCTTGCACACCTGCAATACCGAGTACTTCACCTGCCCGGACCTCGAAGCTGACACCATCAACAGCAATCTGGTTGCGGTCATCTGCAACGACCAGGTCATTTACTGTAAGAACTGGATCGCCGGCTTTCAGCTCACTTCGCTCCAGTTCAAGATCAACCTCGCGGCCGACCATCATCTCCGCAAGTTTCGCCTGATTTGCATCCTGCGGCGTGGTTGTGCCGATTACTTTCCCCCGTCGGATCACTGTGATCCGGTCTGCCACATCCAGCACTTCACGAAGTTTGTGTGTGATGAAAATGATCGACTTGCCCTGTTCTGTCAGCGAGCGCATGATTTTGAACAATTCATCCGCTTCCTGGGGAGTCAGCACGGCAGTTGGTTCATCAAAAATAAGGATATCTGCCTTGCGGTAGAGCAGCTTTATGATCTCTACTCGCTGCTGCACGCCAACAGGAAGATCCTTGATATACGCCTCCGGGGGTACTTCAAGATGATACTTTTCGGAAATTGTGCGGATATCACCAGCAGCGAGAGCCCGGTCCAGTATCCCGCCAGCCTTAACCGCCTCCTCGCCAAGCATCACATTTTCAGTGACGGTGAAAACCGGGATGAGCATGAAATGCTGATGTACCATACCTATGCCCTGTTCAATAGCATCAGTAGGAGATTCAATTTTTGCTTTTTCTCCCTGGATAAATACTTCTCCCTCATCCGGGTCATAAAGCCCGTAGAGAATATTCATCAAGGTGGTTTTTCCAGCTCCATTTTCACCAAGAAGCGCGTGGATTTCACCCTTCTCAAGAGTTAAATCTATTGAATCGTTGGCAAGTACACCGGGGAAGCGTTTTGTGATACCGCGTAACTCGAGGATTGGTGTCATACGAACTCCCTATGCGGTAAATGATATTGGCATTACAGGCAATTAGTATACCAATACTAAATCCGTCAGACAACCTGACCTACACCCTGTTTCGCCTATCAATAATAACTACAAACAGGACAGAAAAACATACTCCTGTTATGGAAAAAAAGAGGCTGCCGTTTTCAAGGCAGCCTCGGTGAATCTTTGAGAGACGATTTACTCGCCGCTTACAGGAATGGAGCCGTCAACAATACCGGCTTTAATCGTTTCAAGTTCAGCAGCCAGTTCGGCATCGATGTTTGCAATCTCGCCGTTCTCAGCAAGACCAACACCGCCGTCAGCCAATGTATAGACAATCACGCCGCCTTCAAAGGTTCCATCAACGGTGCGTTTTGCCTGGTCATAGACTGCCGCATCAATGAGCTTGAGGACGGAGGTAAGAACGATGTCGCTGTACTCCGGTGCTGTCAGGGTCCAGTCAGCGTCCACGCCGATGATCCAGGCGTTGCCGCGTTCCTGAATGGCTGCAGCTGTGCCTAGGCCTACGGGGCCGGCAACAGGCATGATGATGTCCGCGCCCTCATCCATCAGGCTCTCGCCCATGTTGCGGCCGTCATCAGTGCTTTCGAAGTTGTTGGTGAAAAGGCCGGTTTCAGTAGCCGGATCCCAACCAAGAACCTCTACAGCAGCACCCATCTGAGCATTGTAGTACTCCACGCCGTAGTAGTACCCGTCCATGAAGATTGTTACAGTCGGGATCTGGATCCCACCAAATGTGCCTACCTTGCCTGTCTGTGTCAGAGCAGCTGCGAGATAGCCTGCCATGAACGCAGCCTCGTCAGTCTGGAATGCCAGGTTGGCGACGTTCTCATTCCCGATCCAGTCGACATCTACGATAGCGAAATTCTGGTCCGGGTTTGCTTCGGCAGCAGCTGTTGTGGCGTCTGCCAGCAGGAATCCAACTGGAACGATCAGATCACAGCCTTCTTCAAGGAAAGCGTTGATGTTCTTCTCATAGTCGGTTTGCTGCTGGGACTCAAGGACTTTGCCCTCGACACCCAGATCTGCCATGGCATCCTGAACGCCCTTCCATGCACTTGCGTTGAAGGATTTGTCATCCACACCACCAGCATCCGTAACCTCACAAATTTTTACTGCGGCTTCTTCTGCTGGTTCTTCTGCGGGCGCTCCGCCGCAAGCGGACAGTACAAACGCACCCACAAGCAAGAGAGATAGGATTACATAAAGCTTCTTCTGCATTTTCTTTCTCCTCCGGGAGATATGCCGGCTTATTATAGGTACCGGCTAGATGTTACGTTATCATAGCACGACTTTTTTTGTCTATCAATCAGTTTAAAATAACTTTTTTTGATTTCCCTCCTTCCTTTTCAGTTTTTACCAATACTTATAAAAAAAGACTAGCATACTTATTCATTATCTTCAAATGTATCGTTCTTAACAATTGGCTCACTATAATCAAGCACTTCGCGAGCGCGCGACCCGCCTTTCGCCGGGCCTATGATCCCGTCTTCTTCCATTTGATCGATAATCCGTGCCGAACGCGTATATCCGATGCGCAGTTTACGCTGCAGCATGGAAATGGAAGCTCTCCGTGCAGCTCTTACTTCCTCAACAGCCACGTCATACAGGTCATCCTTGTCACTGTCAGGGTCCTCCGGAGAGGCCATTCCATCCCACAGCGGCGCTTGCTGGAGATTCGCACCTGCCGGAATAGTTTCGGCTGGAGCAGCCTGTATCGGTTGTGTCATGTCACCGCCAAGTGCCTGGTTCTTCCAGAAACGGGTCAATCTCTCCAGTTCTTTATCAGAGACAAAAGCACCCTGCATGCGGATTGGAGCAGGTGCATCGGGAGGATGGAAAAGCATATCTCCCTTGCCAAGGAGCCGTTCTGCGCCGGGTTGATCGAGTATCACACGGCTGTCTATGGTCGAAGCTACTGCAAAAGCAATACGTGCCGGGAAATTAGCCTTGATAATCCCTGTAACAACATCGGTGGAAGGGCGTTGTGTTGCAATAACAAGATGTATGCCTGTTGCCCGCGAAAGCTGCGCCAGGCGCGTTATCACGCGCTCGGTTTCATCAGGAGCCATCATCATCAGGTCCGCCAGCTCATCGATCACCACCACCAGGTACGGCTTCCCCATACGATTCGTCTGCTTCATACGTTTGTTGTAATCTTCCAGATTACGAACACCTTCCTTGGAAAAATCCTGGTACCGCTGATCCATTTCACGCTGAACCCACTGCAGTGTCGGCACAACACGTTCGAGATTAACCAGCACGGGAGATAGCAGATGAGGAATCCCGTTGTAAAATGTCAGTTCCACACGTTTGGGATCGATCATAACAAAACGCAGTTCGTTCGGCGTATTCTGAAGAAGCAGGCTCGCAATAATCGTGTTTACACACACAGACTTTCCTGAGCCTGTAGTTCCTGCAATCAGCAGATGCGGCATCTCAGCCAGATCCGCAGCAACCGGTTTGCCGGCCACGTCCTGTCCCAGTCCAATACGAATCGGAGATCTGATTTTCCTGGCTGATTTTGAAGTAATCACTGCATGCAGTGCTACAAGGCTGATCTCCGGATTGGGCACTTCTATTCCCACAAATCCCTTGCCTGGAACCGGTGCCTGAACGCGCACCGATGGCGCTGCTAATGCCAGTGCCAGATCGTCCGCAAGCGATACGATCTTGCTTACCTTGACTTTTATTCGCCTGCCGCCGCGGCCTTCAACGAATGCCGGCTCAACACCAAACTGGGTAATTACCGGACCGTGGTTGATTTCCACAATATTGGCCGGAGCACCAAATGACTGGAGTGTATCCTCGATAAGCTTTGCTCGTGAAAGGCTGTGATTCTCATCAAAACGGCTTTCCGCTCCTGGTTCCAGGATCTCCTGGATATCCGGCAGCTTCCAATCCCGTTTGGGAAGTTCAGGAGCTGCAGGGACTTCTACCTGTTGTTCGGCGACCTCTGTTTTATCTTCATCCTGAACATCACCTGCCTGCTGTACTGTTGGTTCCAATGCCTGGATATCAGGTCTTCTGGTCTGTACCGCCGGCATCTTGCGTTTTTGTTCCGGCAGGGGAATTTGCTTCAATACCCATCTCACACCTGAAACGATCCATCTCGCAGCATCTACAAGCGATATCCTGAATGTAAGCAGGACGGCCGCCACAACCCAGCCAATCAGCAGTACTGTGGTGCCTGCTGTACCCAGAGAAAATACCAGTCCTCCAAGTAAATAAGCCCCAATAACCCCTCCGCCTGTCCCCTGCCTGGCCGCTTGCAGTCCGGAATCAATATCCATCAACCCCTGCAGCAGATTGGCAAGCACAAAAAGAAAAAGAGTGGAAAGTGTGAGGCCGAGGGCCTGATCAAGAGGAACCTCCGGTAAATATTCACGTGTTCCCGGTATCAGAAGCAGCACAGCCCCCAGCAGCAATAATAAGGGAACGGAAAATTTTATCCAGCCAAACAGATAACCAAGAAGAAAAAGCCAGTTCTGGCCCAGCCAGCCCTGCGGTGTTGAGAAAAGGCTGTAGGCTGAAAGCGCAGCCAGCCCCACCAGGCTTGCGCCAGTCAGCTCGCGCCTGTACTTGCTTGCGAATTCTCCCAATTTGAACCCGGAAAGGAACCCGCCGATACCATTCTTCCGGCTGGTCTTCCGTTTCGAACTGCGGCTGCTTTTTCTTTTATTCGTAGACTTTCTGCGGGTTGAAGAGGTTTTTGCCAAGGTTAAGACCTCCAGAAAAACGCGTCTATAGTATATCATTCCTGCGAGGCGTGCTCAGCCGTGCTACAATCTGAGCATGAAAAAGACCTCGTATCAAGCTCTGCAGCAGGCATATGTTTTCCAGGATCTGACAGATACAGCGCTGCAGGATTTATTCCAGCTTCAGCGCCAGGAAATTTATCAGAAAGGGCAAGCTGTCCTTCAGGAAGGCACCCTTACAGATGGAATCTACTTTATTGTCGATGGCGAAATCGAACTCTCCCGCCAGGGAAAAGAAAAGCCTGTTCCCCTGTTCTCCCTTTTCGGCGGGGATATCCTTGGAGAAGTAGAATTTTTCTTCTCAGACCGGAGAACCGTTTCTGCCAGAGCTGTTTCCGAAACGATTGTTCTGTTCTGGGAGAAGGAAACTTTTCTGAATTTTATCGATCTGTATCCAGCTGCAAAACAGCGTCTGAAATACTCCGCCGAGAGCCGGCGTCTGGCTTTCAAACTGGGTTTCGGCTGGCTTGCTGAAGGTGAAGTCATCCATACACTTGCTCGCAGGCATCCACTCCACCTTGTACAGGGCCTCATCCTCCCTGTTGTCCTGCTGTTTGCATCGATCCTTCTCGCCATCCACTCGGCTCAAAACCAGCTTCCACCTCTGCTGTGGATAGCGATCTTTATGGGTATTACAGGTGCAGGATGGATTATCTGGAGTATTCTTGATTTCTTCAATGACTTTTTTATCCTCACCAATCAAAGAGTCATCTGGCTGGAAAAAGTGATTGGCCTGTACGAACGACGCAAGGAAACCCCTCTTCAATGGGTGCTTTCAACCGGCGTGAATGCCACTTTCTTCGGTCGACTTCTTGGTTTCGGAGATATCCATATCCGAACCTACACAGGGCAGATGGTCCTGACACATGTCCCGGATCCCCCCTTCTTCATAGACCAGCTGGAAGAGTTGTGGCGCTTGCTGAAACAATTACAGGATGAGGTCGACCGTGATGCCATGCTTACCACCATTGCGCAGAAATTAGGCAGTACGGCTGATGAAGACCAGGAATACAACCTGACGGCAGGTGAAGCCGGAATAAAAACGGATCCGGAGATTGGGCTTGACCAATGGTCCTTCCGCACACGCTTTGAAAGCGAAGGGGTTATCTCCTATCGAAAACATTGGGCAGTCTTGCTTCAAGGTTTGTTCCTTCCGGTCATTCTTACCATGATCACGGTCACATTGGTTATCCTTCGAATATCCGGCTCCCTTACGATCTTCAATGATGAGCGTTTTCTGCTCTATACCCTGGCAATGATCTTCGTGTTTCTGTTTTGGACCGGGTACCGTTATGTGGATTGGGCTAACGAAATCTACCAGATTACACCAACGCAGATCATCGATATTCATAAAAAACCTCTGGGACAGGAAACGCGAAAGGTAGCTCCTCTGGAGAACATCCTTGGCACCGAGGTTAATCAAAAGGGCATACTTGGCCTCCTCCTCAATTTTGGCGATGTCACCACACGTGTTGGAACATCTGAGTTCATTTTCGAAGGTGTTCTCAATCCAAACGCGATCCAGCAGGATATCGTTCGGGCCCAGAATGCCTTCCTTCAGCGCCGAAACAAGACTGAACAGCACCAACGCCAGATGGAAGTGGTAGAATGGTTAAGCGCCTACCATGAGGAAACACAGATAGGCCAATCTGGTTCAGAAGAACCACAAAGCGAGAAAGAAAATGATACTTCCAGTAGTGACCATTCCGGACCCGGTGCTGCGTAAAAAAGCCCACAAGGTATCCCGGATTAACGAAGAAACAAGAGAATTCCTGCAAAACATGGTGGAAACCATGCGAGACGAACCTGGTGTCGGCCTTGCAGCCCCACAGGTCGGTGTCAGCGAACGTATGATCGTCGTTGAGTATACTGAAGGAAGTGAAGATCCGGATGCGCCGGAGAAACCACCAAAGCTGTACATGCTGGTTAATCCGGAAATTGTGCGTCATTCACGCAGTACTGTCGAGGGTAATGAGGGCTGCCTTTCCATCCCCGGTTATCTGGGCACAGTTGAACGCTACGAAGCTGTTACAGTTAAAGGCTTGAACCAATACGGTGATCCCGTCAAGATCAAAGCCAAAGATTGGCTTGCCAGAATTTTCCAGCATGAAATCGATCATCTCGACGGTATCCTGTATATTGACCGTGCAACGGAAATGTATGAGCTTGTTCAGGAAGAAGAACAGGTTGAAACAATCTGAACCGGATACGACAAGAATCAATTCGAAGGGCCTGCTGCTTGCAGGCCTTTTTTTGTTATCAATAGTATGCCTGTATACTCATTCAGCGGTTAGACTTATGCTACAATGCTCAGGCAATGTTTGTTACACACCTTTCCCTGACAAATTTTCGGAATTTCTCCCGCCTCGAAGTGGATCTTCACGAGGGTCCGGTACTGCTTGTCGGTTCAAACGCCCAGGGCAAAACCAGCCTGCTCGAGGCGGTTTATTATCTCAGTGGGGCTTCTTCGCCCCACACCAGTTCGGATCGGCAGCTTATCAATTTCCTCACCCTTCAGGAAGCACAGCCTTTTGCCCGGCTCGTTGCGGACATCCAGAGAGGCGGAAGACGCCAGCGCATAGAAATTCGCCTGGTCCTGGATTCGGTAGGAGTCGCAGGAGATCAGCGGCTTCGAAAAGAAATCCTGATCAATGGTGCAAAATCCCGCCAATCCCGGCTTTCCGGTGTATTCAATTCGGTTCTCTTTCTGCCGCAGTATATGCAAATCCTCGAAGGCTCTCCACAGGAGAGACGCAGACACCTGGACGCACTGATCAGTCAGGCAGACCCGATCTATGCAGAAGCGCTCAGCACCTATCAGAAAGTGCTGTCGCAGCGCAACGCGCTCCTCAAGCAGCTTCAGGAGCGCAAAGGCAGTCAAAACCAGCTCGATTTTTGGGATCAGCGCTTCCTGGATACAGCAGCATTGATTATCCAGCGCCGTGATCTGACTTTCCGGGAGTTGGAGCCCACGGCTCGCGATATACATACTGAACTCACCCGACAAGCCGAAGTCCTCCAATTCGCATACCAGCCTCGCCTGTCACGCAGCAGCTCTGGCAGGGGACAACCTTCTCTCCCTTTTGCGGAAACGCAGGAAATTTCACCCAGGACGCTTGAAGATATCAAACAAGCCCTTCAAAAGGGTCTGGAATCCAACCGCCAGGAGGAAATTGCACGAGGTATCACAGTCACTGGCCCACACCGGGATGATTACAGCTTCCTGTCTGACCAGATCGACCTTCGAACCTATGGTTCCCGCGGACAGAACAGAACCGCCCTCCTCTCACTGATGCTGTCTGAGGTTGCATGGCTTCGGCATCGGACAGGGGAATGGCCGGTGCTGCTCCTCGATGAGGTACTTGCCGAGTTGGATCCAGCCAGGCGTAATGATCTGCTGGATCGCATTTCAGCAGCCAATCAGGTAATGGTGACAGCTGCAGACATGGATATGTTCACTAAATCCTTCTGCAGCGCTGCGTCTATTTTTCTAATCGAGTCGGGGAAACTATCTGCAGTGAATTCAAACGACCTTTTATAAAGGCCGTTTGGTCGGAATTCCTGGCCGGCGCGGATACTTCTGCGGAGTTTCGGATATTTTGTCTACCACCACCAGATACCGTCGTTCGACCACCCGCGGCAGATCTACCTGAACCAGTTTACCAACACTCCCCCCAAGAATGTTCAAAGCACGCTCAGCCGACTGTGTTTCAACCGGGGCTGTTTCACCTTTCTGTGCTACAACACGCCCCCCCATTGGCAGAAGCGGCAGAAGGTACTCAAGTAATACCGGGAGCGGAGCAACAGCACGCGCCAGGGCAACCTGGAACTGTCCGCGATACTGCTCGTTCTGCCCCAGATCCTCAGCACGGGCATGCACTACCTCAACCTTTTCAAGTCCAAGAGAATCAACCACATGCCTGCAGAAGGCTGCTTTTTTTTCCGTCGCCTCGACAAGTGTCAATCTTATCTGCGGGCATACTATCTTTAAGGGAAGTCCGGGGAAACCCGCTCCGGTTCCAACATCGATAAGTTTTCCAGGCCCGGGTTTGAAAGCAAGCAGGCAGGTAAGAGAATCGAGGAAATGTTTGCTTTCGATCAGAAATGGATCGGTTATCGCGGTGAGATTGAACCGCTTGTTCCATTCCAGCAGTTCATCCCGGTACCAGCGAAATGCATCGAGTTGTGCTGTCGATAGTTTTAAGGAAATAAGGGAACTGGTTCCTTCCTGAAGCACATTGAGTTCGTTCACCTTCTACTCCCGCACACTTCCCTGCAGCTTGAACACCGGTATTAGTTCGCCTACGGTAAGTCCGCGTGAGTTTCGAATCTTTCTCTTCTCCTCAGGAAATATTTTCAGGGCTTCAAGGTCTGTCAGTACACCGATCTGCCGAAGTAATTCTACAACCACAGCAGCCGTGGCTCTGTGTCCCGTGTCTCCATCTGCGATCTTAACCGCTATCCCCAGTGCCGGAGATCCTGCATACAGCGCATCCGGTTTTATCCCCACTCCCTGAAAGCCTTCCGCCCCGCCCTTGCAGACAAGACGATCGCCCGCTGCTTCCATCAACGCTGTATCAAACCTCTCCGGGCCGGCAACCAGAAACGGATGGGTGGTCATTGCCGATCCAATTATTCGAAGCGCTTCTGCACGCTCTGGTGTAAACCCATCCGGATCGACAAGGCGAGCATATGCTCGTGCAAAATAGCGGATCGGCGTTGCATATACAGGAACCGAACATCCGTCAATCCCAATCCGGATCTGATCACGAGGGCAGCCGCAAATCTCAGCAAACGCAGTTAATATCAACTGCTGCACAGGATGGTCGATGTTGATATAGTCTGATATCGGGAACCCTTTAAGCTTTGCCAGCGCCAACATTCCAGTGTGTTTTCCCGAACAGTTATGCCTGATTGGGGTTGGGCTGATCTCCTCACGGGTCAAGCGTTCGGCTGTAACACGATCCAGCGGTGGATGTGACCCGCAAAGCAAATCCTCCTCGCTGATACCGATCTTCTCCTGATACCCTCTCAGAACAGCTGCATGCCGGTCAGTACCGGAATGGGAGGCACAGGTAATGGCGATTTCCTCAAGCGATAGACCGAAAAATTCCTTGCCCCCCGATTCTATCAACTGAACAGCCTGGAACGGTTTCGCGCTTGAGCGGGAGTATGTCACAACATCAGGATCCCCCATCCACGCCTTCACATTCCCACTGGCATCTACAACAACAGCAGCTCCAGAATGAAGCGACTCAACAACTCTACCGCGTCCTACATGCACTACAGGCTGGTAAGCCGAAGGCTCGAATGCTTCCACAGATGCTTCCATTCCTTTCAGGAATTCTATTCTTCCTCATCTTCCTGTGATCGGAGGACTAATGCTTCGAGCCCCAGTTTTAGACACTGCTCGAATTGAGGGGCTGTTTCCTTGTTGGAAGGGAAATCATCCGCCAGTTCCAGCGCCATATCCTCCAGCATTTTTATGTTTTCCGGTTCTTGCTCCAGTTTTTCGACACGGTCACGGACCTTGCGTATGAACCGGGCAGCGTCATTGATCTGGGTGCGTTCGATCAGGCCGTTTCGAGCTGATACCATTTTGTAATCGCGAAACCTGTTCTCCCGCAGAATATCCAGCGTATCCAGCCATTCATCGATAAATGAATAACCGAGATAAGGTGGTGCGATTGTAGGTACAACATCCCCTATGAACATTACTTCCCGATCCGGCAGGATAACCCAACTGGAACTGCTCATCGGGCCGGGATGTACTTCGAACAGTATTAGAAGCCCATCCATATCGAGCTGCATTTCTGTTTTAAAAGTCAGATCGGGAACAGCCTTTCCCATTCCTGTGACCCGTTTAAGGCGGTCTATCTCGGATCCGATCGGGTTCGCATTCCCCTTGTAAGTATCCGGGGATTCCACCATTTCAATACGCGCCTGATCATTTGCTATCATTGGAATTTTGATACTGCGAGCACCGATCGTGCGTTCAGGATTATGATCTAGCAACACACAGTAGCGCGGTTCAGCCAGATCCGATAATTCATTCATCCAGTTTTGGATGTCCTCTTCGATGTATGGACAGTCAACGGCCAGCCCTGCTCCCTCATGAACTACATACCCCGTTGAAACGATCGGGTAATCATCAATAAGGTAGATATCTGAACAAAGTTCCTGCATAACAACTCCATTATTTCTGTTTGTACAAGCTATTGTATTATACCGGGAGTGTGAAAGAGAACGTGGCCCCTTTTCCCAGGGAACTATCGACCCAGATTCTTCCCCCATGCGCCTCTACAGCAAGACGACAGAATGCCAGGCCCAGGCCAAGCCCTTTTATAGGCTTCCCTCGTTTCCTCAAGCGTGAAAACTTTTCAAAAATCACTTTCTGATCTCGCGTGGCAATACCCGGCCCATTATCACGAACCCTGATGACAACTTCATCCTCCCCCTTTTCCACAATTACATCAATATCGCCGCCAGATGGCGTGTACTTGATGGCATTATCAATCAGATTGATCAACACGCGTCGAATCATGTCCGGGTCAAATTTTACCACCGGTATCTTTTCAGGTGCGAGGTCTGCCTGTAGATTGTGGTTCTTGCCCTCTGCAAGAGGAAAACTTTCCTCGATCGCATCCAGTACAACTTGCGAGACTGACCCCTCTGTTTTATTAAGCACTGCCTTGCCGCTCTCCAGCCTGCTCAAATCCAGCAGGGAGTCAATCAGACGTGAAAGCCGCCTGCTTGACCGTTCTGCAATCGAGATGACTGTCTGGACTGTCTCATCAGGCTCGGAAAACGTTGATTGAAGAATTTCCAGACTTGAAATTATGTTTCCAAGAGGAGATCTGAGATCGTGAAATATCATGGAAGTCAGGTCGGTTCTGAGTTCGTCCAGTGCCATCCGTTCGGAAATATCACGCACAATCCACTGCAGGACAGGCTCCTGTCCGATATCTATACGTTTCAGATACACCTCAACTGCAGTTTCCTGACCATCCTCATGGAGAATATGGCTGTTATATGTAACCGCCTCACCGGAGTGAAGAGTACCAGGATCCAGCGGGGCATCTTCACTTGCATTATTTTGCAGAGAACTGACTGGTTTCCCCATTATCTCATCCAGCGGCATACAAAGAAAATCCAGTGCGCTCTGGTTTGCATCTGTAATATGTCCATTAAGATCCGATATTAAGATCGGATCA
>Ga0272441_10007042_pt1 | contig 18475 bp, 12 predicted proteins | sample SSMProp6N_FD_193582 | JGI IMG/M metagenome (GOLD analysis project Ga0272441, IMG submission 193582) | Marine sediment archaeal communities from Little Sippewissett salt marsh, Falmouth, MA, United States - SSM-Prop-6N | ecosystem: Environmental > Aquatic > Marine > Wetlands > Sediment ... | reverse complement strand
GACCAAATCAAGGTTCTTCTTCTGTAGGAATCGAAAATGAAGTCGTCCAGGATTTCGGGAGAAAACTCTCTTTTGAGGTGTTTGCGGCACCAATCGAGATCCCGAAAGACAGTTCTTTCCGAAACATTCATCATACTGGTAATTTCTGCGATTCTGCGGCCTTCACAGCGAAGGTTATAAATCGATATGCGTCTTTCGTTCAGGTAATCTTTTTTACTTTTATTGGCGTGTTGGATTTGATTTGTTGTAGTATCAGACATTAAATTTCTCCCGAAATCGGCTGTTTATAAATAAAATAAGGTTAATTCAGGGGAAATCAAGATGGTGAAGGGGATTATTTTGAAAAAAAATAAGCAGAGCGGATAAGATGATGAGAACGCAGTTCAGCCACGGGGAGGTTGCTCGAAACCACACAAATTTGTGACATAAAATTAGTGGGACAAGCCTCCTCGCTTGTCGTTCAAGGACTGTGTCAATCGGGGACAGACTGTATTAAAACCCAAAAGTTATGGACAGGTCACGACCTGTCCCTACAATATATAAACATTATTGATTACACGAATACATTATAATGTAGGGACGCAGCGTGCTGCGTCTGCTTTACTTGAGTTTTTATACAGCCTGGGGACGATTGACCTACTGGGCACAGCACGCTGTGCTCCTACAAACACATCTGATTGAAAATAACGGAAATTGTTTTTGAGAATCAGTATAAAAAATAATCTATAAGCCTAATAGCAGCGGGATAAGTGTAAACTAAATTAAGACAAAAAGAACCATTTCTGGACAAAATATTACAATTTTGTCTAAATGATTAGATTGGGTGTGGTTTATTGTTGAAATAAAAAATCTTTGGATTGGATTAATTTCTCTTTCAATAAGACTTATGGTTAGAAATAATCTAACTATTGAGAACTCTTGTTAAGATTTAAAAAACTCTTTAATTATTTTACTATTCCAGAATCCCAATGTCCAATCACCATATAATTTTTGATTCTGAGAAGCTACATATTGGTCAACAAAATTTATTATATCAAAACAGAGTTCATAGTCTATCTGTTCTACCCATACTCCTTTGTCATAAGTCTCAATGATCTTTTCAATAATAGGTTCGGTCAGTTCTTTTCTATAAACTTTGAATGATGGCCAACATAGTTCATAACTATACATTTTATTAATTTTATAATCTACAAGAATTGATTGAAAACATTGAAGAAAATCAAATTGAATTAGATAACTTTTAATTTCTTCTTCAGAAATAAATTGATCTAAAATAAACTGAGATAGTTTTGTAAATTTTAGAGACATACCCAAAATTCCACCATTATCAAGATTATTATTACGTGCAAGCATTAAATGAATATATCTAAACCAATTTCTTCTAGAAAATTCTTTGTCAAAATCATTAGTTTTATACAATAATAGTTTTGAGTACTCAGGTTTATTTTGAAAAACAGCAAAAGCTCCCATCAAAAAAGCTAAAAAAATTATTTTGCTTTGATACCATAAACAATCAAATGCAAAATAGTTAGGATTGTATGAATTTATTCTTGAATAAAGGTCATAAATACTTCCTGTTAATTCTTCTGCTAATTTATTATCTTTTGAGTAGTCACAAGAAGCAACCCAAACTGCGAATAGATTTCGCAAAAACTTAACAAAATACTCGTCAGGTTCTTCTTCTAATTCAATGTAATTTTTTCTAATTTTTAATGATTGAAAATTTTTGATCACCTTTGTAAATTCTTTTCGCAAATTAAATGGAATTTCATTTATTAATAATTGTTCAAGTTTATGTTGGCTTTCTTCCTCTGTATCTTCCAGTAGATTAATCTGTGGTAATGACTTACTAAGCACATTTTTTATTTCTTTTCTAAACCTATTATGATCCGCCTGTTTAGCTCTTTCTGATTTTTCGCCATGTCTTACAAAAATTTCGTCTGCTCGAAATTTATAAATTTGCTTTTGATTTTCATCAGAATATTGACCGTGATTATTAAATACTATGGGTGGTTCGGAATATTTAGCAACACAAACAGCTATTAGATCAAAAGAATTTATCTGAAAAGTTTTGACATTTATTTTTAAATTTACATCTACAAAAGAGTTTAACCAATTATGAATATTTGCATTTGTTATCTTTCTTGAACAATCAGAATCAACTCTATCAATTGTAAAAGATTTATCTTCATTTTCTTTGATACCAATTAGAATATAACCTCCAAATGTATTTGCCATTGAGACAATATCACAAACTAAATCCACTTTACTTTTCTGTTTTGCTTGTTTTGTGCTGAAATCATATTTCTCCTTATAATCCAACCTTTCCTCTTCATATCCTAAAGATGCAATTTCATTTAAATATTCATCATCAGACAAATCACAGCTTAATATTTCATCGGGCAAGATTTTTTTAACCATAACAATTTCCTTATAAATAATAGATTACAAATATTATATATTGTTATGTTATATGAAGCAAACACTGAATTACATTTAAAACTAATTAAACCAGTATTATTAGCTATTTTCGATCAGGCAGAAAACAGACTGCATGCACAAAAAGCACTGATGGTAAGTTTGATTGGGTAAATAAAAAGAAATTAAAGTTTTATAAGAGATCTTGAAGGAATCTGCTGAGGTATTAAAAACTATAAAACCTTTTCCAAATCCTTTTAAAAGATTCAAAGATTTGATTTATTTTGTCTTTTGTAGCTTGATAGATGAGATGACTTTCTTGATAACCTCTTTATCCTCTGCCCTGTAAATAAGGATAAGCTTTTCATCAGAGCATGAGATGGAATAGAGCCTCCCTCTTTTATCTGCATAGCATGCTATACCATCTATATCATCCAGCTTCTCGTATTTCCCTTTGAAGATTCTTTCGACTTTTCCTTTTATCTCATGACAGGCTTTTGAATTTAAGGGTACTAAAAGCAAGAAAATTTTCTTGCCAGAAAAATCGTATCTTGCAAAATACCCAGGTCTTTTGTTCGATAATTCCAAAACATCCTCATCACCTAGATAGACAGCGGATCTTGTCCCTATTTGCCCCACAATATATTTTTCGCTGAACTGAATACGATTTTCGACGGGGAGAATTTTGTCAAAAACGATTTTTTCCTCATCATTCAAATCTATCTTATCAATGACTTTACCTATGTAAATCAGCTCTTTCTGGCATGAGGAGTCAAAACTTTCAGATTGAATGATAAAGAAGTAATTTCCCTTCGAAAAAATCAATTTTCCCGTTGAAATACGCCCATTCGGAATATCCTCCACTTTTTTCATTTCTTCATGCTGGCTGAATGTCAAGATCCCGAAAGCAGATTCAGGAGATTTCATCTGGTAAATCGAAATATTGAATACGCAGTCGTTATATGAGATCTTTTTAGTCATAACAGCGACAAATCCATATTCGAAATAGATATCTGCTCCACCATCTATCAATTCGTATAACTCATCACCCCGGTAGATCCTGGATTCACCCTCGGATTTTAAATTTTCCTTTTCAAACAAAGCATTAATCTCTTCGAAGGGATTTGAATTTCCACACGGGGCAAAAATCAGGAGAGCAAAAATAACAATGATACATTTAAATAGAGTTGTTTTTCCTGATATTTTCATAAGGGATATTATACACGATTCATTTGTTAATTGGGAAAACCTTTGACACATGATTTTTCACAGTTTTAGTTATATTTCCCAAGATTTGGTTGAATAGAGGTTGATAAAATACAATGTTGAAAATTATTCTAAGAGGGGATAACTTCTTTCAACCGTTATGAAAGTTTTTTTGTTGATGTTGACAAATATATAATAAGTTGATAATTTAAGGGAACTTGAAAAAAGTGTGATGTTTATAAAATTAAACGATGTGGTTCAAGTCGTGTATATTAATGTGTCAACTGCTATAGAAGTAATTTTAAATATTATCAAGGAGGATTGAAATGTCGATAGTAACGATCTCCCGGGGATGTTATAGCAGGGGGCAGGAGGTTGCGGAAAAAGTTGCTGAGCGTATGTCATACAAATGTATATCCCGTGACATGCTTTTAGAGACTTCCAAGGAATTCAACATTCCAGAGATCAAACTTTACAAGGCGATGAATGATGCACCAACCTTTTTTGAAAGGATTGGTTCCAGGAAAGAATTATATATCACATTTATTCAGTATGCTTTACTTAGGGAATTTGTAAAGGATAATGTGGTTTACCACGGGCTAGCCGGACATATATTTGCCAAGGGTTTAAAGAATTCATTGAAAGTACGGATCAATTCTGATTGGCAGGACAGGGTGCAACTGGAGATGCAGCGTGAAGGAATCAGTCGTGAAAAGGCGATGAAACTTCTAAAGAAAGAGGATTTAGAACGCAAAAGGTGGAGCCAGGGGCTTTATGGTATAGATCCCAATCAACCTGAGCATTATGATCTTGTAATACATATCAAGCATTTGAGTCCAACTGATGCAGCAGATATCATTTGTCATACACTGAGTTTGGATTGTTTCAAAACAACACCCGAGTCTCAAAAGGAGCTCGAGGATAGAGTTGATATGTATAGAAGGTTTGTCGGGAATATAAAATAATTTTTTTGTCAAAGGTATAGTGGTTAAGTGTTTTTGAAGAAGATATTTCCGTTTATTTTTTGGTTTAAAAACTATAACAAGGGGGATTTTCGTTCTGATTTAATATCTGGAATAACAGTTGCACTTGTTTTGATTCCTCAGTCCATGGCTTATGCTCAACTGGCTGGATTGCCCCCGTATTATGGACTTTATGCATCATTTCTCCCACCCATGATTGCTTCATTATTCGGTTCAAGCAGGCAGCTTGCAACGGGACCTGTTGCCGTAGTATCCCTGATGACATCGGCATCACTAGAACCTCTTGCAACAGCAGGCAGTGCAGAGTTTATTTCCTATGCAATATTACTTGCTTTGACAGTAGGGATATTTCAGTTTGCACTTGGATTATTGAGGCTTGGCATGGTCGTTAATTTCCTTTCTCATCCTGTTGTAAACGGTTTTACGAATGCAGCAGCCATAATTATAGCGACATCCCAGCTGTCCAAGCTTTTTGGAGTTTATGTCGATAAAGCTGAACATCATTATGAAACTATTATTCGCGTTCTGATTTCGGCTTTTCATTTTACACATTTACCCACATTAGGCATGAGTATACTTGCATTCGGGATAATGTATGCTTTAAGGCGTCTCAATCCTAAGATACCTTACGTACTGGTTGCTGTAGTCATAACAACATTGATTTCCTGGGGAACCCATTTTGAGAAGAGTTATGAAACATCCCTTTCATCTATTGTATCCATGGAGATTCAGGATAAAGTAACTAGTTTTAATAAAATCATATCAGAGAAGGGTGAACTGGGGTTAAATCGGGCGGAATTGAATAACAAGATTGTAGAGGTCAAAAAATCTTCAGGAAAACATTCGGTTGGATATCTCGATTTGAAGCATGATCTTGAAGTGATCAATGTAAAGATAGATGAATTGAAACATGAAAGCCATAATCTTCGGGAGGAGTTGCGCTATTATATTTTCAGGGGAATAAAAGATGGCGATGGGAAACTACGTTTTTATTTGAATGAAGAGAATATGGATGAAGATTATGACGGCAAGTTCTGGCGGTTGAAAATCAGTCAAAAGTTACTTGATACGGATTCCATGATATTAGTAGGGGGTGGAGATGTTGTTGGCGATATTCCTAAAGGTCTTCCTAAACTTGCGGTTCCAGATATCAATCTCAGAGATTTTTTTACCCTTTTTTCTTATGCTGTGATAATTTCGCTACTCGGATTCATGGAAGCAATATCCATTGCAAAAGCGATGGCGGCAAAAACCGGTCAGGTGCTAGATCCTAATCAGGAATTGATAGGTCAGGGGATGGCTAATATATTTGGATCGATAGGTCAGAGTTATCCGACCTCGGGATCCTTTTCCCGTTCAGCGGTCAATTTGCAAACGGGAGCGGTGTCAGGACTTTCCAGTGTTTTTACCAGCGTGACCGTTGTGATAACGCTTATATTGTTCACTCCATTGCTTTATCACCTTCCCCAGGCGACGTTAGCAGCAATAATAATGATGGCAGTGATAGGTTTGGTAAGCATATCGAGTTTTGTACATTCGTGGAAGACGCACAGGACGGATGGTATTATACAGATCATAACATTTGTTTGTACATTAGGTTTTGCACCTCATCTGGATAAGGGTATAATGATAGGAGTTGTATTGTCATTAGTTATATATATTCTCAAGGGTATGAAACCGAATGTAGCTCATCTATCTTTGCACCCTGATGGATCTTATCGGGATGCTAAGCACTGGGGGCTCGAGGAATGCAAGCACATAGCGATGATACGTTTTGATGGTCCACTTTTTTATGCAAATGCGAGTTATTTTGAGGATTTAGTCAAGGAGAGGATCAATTCACTTCCCGAGCTTTATCATATATTGCTTGTTGCGAACGGGATAAATGACATGGATGCATCAGGAGAGGATGTACTTGCTTTGACCGTGGATAATCTCCGAGCGGCAGGTATAGAATTTTCCATAAGTGGAATCAAGGAAGATGTTCTTGTTTTGATGAAGCGAACTTATCTATATGAAAAAATTGGGGAGGATCATATTTATCCTACACAGGCGATGGCTATAAAATCGATTTATAAGAAGGCTCATGAGAGGTCCACAGAGGATAAATGTCCTCTCGTGACAGTCTGTTCAAAAGAAGAAGTTAAAGAGAGGAGGGTATAGTGTCAATATTAAGAACTTTCGGAGGTAGTTTTTGTTTTACAGAAGAGATAAACAATAAAATCTCAGAGAAGTTAGAGTATGAATTGTTAGATGACTTATATATAGTAAAAGCTGTATCCGAACGTTTCAAAATACCTGAAAACAGATTGCTCAAGACTCTAAGCGGAAAGGTATCAGCCTTTAACAACTATACTCATGAGAGAGAGAGGCATATAAGCTATTTAAAGTTGATAGTATCCGAGTTGTTAGAAAGAGAAAATTTTATTCTGACGGGGTTTTGCAGTCATCTGGTACCAATTTCGATTACACATGTATTGAGTGTTTGCATAATAGCAGATTTTAATTTCCGGCTTCAAAATGCTATGAAGACAAAGGATATATCTCGAAAAGATGCTTTAAAATTGCTTCATAAAGAGGATGAAAAAAATTTTTTCTGGACAGAGTATATCCTGGGTAAAAAGCCATGGGATTCAGATATATATGACATTCTCATACCGACCAACAAGTTATCTATCGATGAAGCGGTTAACCTCATTAATGAGAACCTGAAACGGGAGATATTGAAACCAACCAAAAAATCTAACCAGTTGGTAAAGGATTTTATACTTGCATCAAAGGTTGAGATAGAATTAGGAAAAGCAGGTCATTCAGTTTCAGTTTCAGCTGAGGATAAAAAAGTTATTTTGACGATCAACAAACACACTCTCATGTTATCCCGTCTCGAGGAAGATTTAAGGGACATGGTTGCTAAAATAGATGGTGTGGAGGAAGTAGAGACCAAGGTTGGTTCCGGTTTTTATCAGGTAGATATCTATCGTCAATTTGATCCCGAGTTACCGAGTAAAGTGCTTCTAGTCGATGACGAGATGGAATTTGTCCAGACATTATCAGAGCGTCTTCAGATGCGAGATATTGGATCAGCAGTTGTTTATGATGGTGAACAGGCGCTGACATTTGTTGAAGAGGAAGAGCCAGAGGTAATAGTTTTAGATTTGAAGATGCCGGGGATTGATGGGATCGAAGTTTTGAAGCGTATCAAGTCGAAATACTCAGAGATAGAGGTGATAGTTTTAACCGGTCATGGTTCCGAAAAGGACAAGGAGATATGCATGGAGTTGGGAGCTTTTGCTTATTTACAAAAACCGGTAGACATAGACAAGCTTTCGGAGGTAATGCAAGAAGCATACAAAAAGGTTCGATCTAAATCTTCGGGAGAATAAAATCATATGCTAAAGTTTTTAAAAAGTTTACTCCCTCAATTTTTGGTTGATTATACCAAATCACAGACAGATGAAACCCTTTTCAATTACAGAAGGATATGGATAGTAGCTGTCATAGGGACGGCGTTTGTATCTTTAATTCCACTTATTTTTCTTGCATCGTGGAATATTTTTCAGTTCAAGAAAGCAATGAATGCTGAAAAGAAATTACCTTTTTTCAATCTTATTTCTCATACGGATCAAGCTGTATCTATGTATCTGGACGAGAGAAAGTCAGCGTTGCGTTTTATTCTTGAAGACAATACTTTCGAAGAACTTTCGAATTCTTCCCGTTTATCTAGGATTTTGCATAACTTGAAGATAGCGATTGGTGATGTAGTAGATATCGCACTTATAACATCAGACGGCTCACTACGGACCTATCTTGGTCCCTACAATCTTGCAGGTAAGAATTACAAGGACGAGTACTGGTTTCACGAGGTGATGTTGAGAGGTATATACATAAGCGATGTATTTTTGGGTTTCCGTGATTTTCCGCATATTGTAATAGCAGCAAAACAGGAGATGAGCAATGGGGATTTTTATGTATTGCGGATAACGCTGGATACCCAGAAGTTTAATGGAATAATAATGGATCAAAGCAGTGAGTCTTTTAAAGACATTTTTCTTGTTAACAAGCAGGGTATAATTCAGACACCATCCAGGTTTTATGGTAACGTGTTGGAAGAAATAACCTTTCCATTACCAAAATTCATGAAAACGAGTGACATAACCGAGGTCATCGACAGCGGTGATCAAAAGCTTCTTGTAGGATATTCCTTTATAAGCGGTACATCTTTCATATTACTTGTTATTGAACAATCCAAGGAGATATTGAGTCTTGATGAACCATTTTTGAGCAGGTTAATTGTTTTTCTTATAGTAAGTATAATAATAGTCCTGGCTGTTATCTTCAGGGTATCGACGACAATGGTCAAAAAAATAGAGGAAGCAGATCGCAGGCGTGTAATGTTCCTGCATAAAATCGAGCATACAAACAAGATGGCTTCAATAGGACGACTTGCAGCTGGTGTTGCCCATGAAATAAATAATCCATTAGCGATCATAAACCAGAAAGCCGGACTTTTAAAAGATGTGTGCAATCTGACAGATAATTTGAAGGAAAAGAATCAGTTTTTGAGGATTGCGGACTCGATAACGAAATCAGTAGATCGATGCGGCAAGATAACCTATCGCTTGCTTGGTTTTGCAAAGCATATTGATGTTCAACTCGAGTCAATCAACCTCAAGGCTTTAATCGAGGAGGTTTTGGGTTTTTTAGAGAAAGAGGCAGAATATCGCAATATTGACATCAAACTCGAGTCTGATCCTGAAATACCAGATATTACAAGTGATAGAAGCAGGCTTCAACAGGTTTTCATAAATATAATCAACAATGCGATGGCCGCAGTAAGCGAAGGTGGTTACATTATAATACGAGCCAAATTTATTGATACTGAAAATATAGCTATAACAATAGAAGATGATGGACTTGGCATAAAACCAGAACACCTCAAAAATATATTCGAGCCTTTTTTCACTACCAAGGGAAGGGAAGGATCAGGTTTGGGGCTTTCAATAACATACGGTATAGTAAAAAAATTGGGTGGCAGGATTTATGTTGAGAGTGCGATAAACAAAGGAACCAAGTTTACAGTTGAAATGCCAATAACTAAACTTCAATAAGGGAGGAGTTGTATGAAAGTTTTGTTGGTTGATGATGAAGTAGAATTCGTTTCGACATTGGCAGAACGTCTTCTGATAAGAGGGATCAAAGCAGATGATGTAATTTGTGGGAAGGATGCTATTTCAAAAGTCCAACAAGAGAGTTATGATGTTGTAGTACTCGATTTGAGAATGGGAGGTCTTGATGGCTTCCAGACCATGAAGCAGATTCAGAAGATAAAACCTGAAACGAAATTCATAATCTTGAGTGGTCATTGCAGCGATGAAGAATATGATAAAATGGTATCAGCAGGTGCCAGCGATTTTCTCGTAAAACCGATAGATATCGAAGTTTTGATAGAGAAGATTGGTCATGTAGGGAATATTCGGAATGAAGAAATTGAATGACAAGGCGTTAGAGATATCTCACAGTAAGCTGACATTTTTTGGTCGAGTTACAGCGGGATTAACCCATGAAATTAAAAACGGACTTGCGATAATCAAGGAAGAGACTGGTTTAGTACTAGATTTGATTAAGATGATTCAGAAGGGTCATCAAGCAGACTTTGACAGGATGGCAAGCGAACTCGACAAGGTACAGAAAAGGATAGGTGTAACTGATGAGATAGTAAAGGATTTGAACCGTTTTTCACACAGTGTTGATCAGGTTGAGCAAGTTTTTGATTTGAGTGAATTGCTTGCTCTTATGGTTAAATTAGTAAATCGTTTTGCCAGGATGCATAATGTGGAGATAAAGATAACAAAAGCGAGTGAACAGATACAAATCCAGAACAATTTCTTCATGGTTGAGCAGATACTTTTCATTTTTATAGAAGAAGCAATAAAGTCGGCGGGTAAGGGAGGAAAAGTACAAATCGCAGTTGAGCAAACACCCGGTTTTGGTTCTTATGTGTTATGTGGCTCCTGGGAAAGAGCTCTTGAACCTTTTCAATCGGACAGGGAACTCTTTGATTATTTTTTAAAAATTTCAAACTGTAAAATAATATTTCATGAAAAAGACTCAAAGACCATTTTGAGTTTTCCGATTATCAATGATAGTTAGCTGGAACTATGTATAGTGAATTATTTTAAAAATTTGAAGTCTGTAATCCTTAAATAAAAGGAGGATTGGGGTATGGTAAACACAAGAGTATTGATTGTAGATGACGAGGATGAATTTTCCAAAGCTCTATCTGACAGGATGAAGGTCAGGGGGCTAACAGTAGATATCGCAAGAAGTGGCAAAGAAGCTCTGGAAAAAGTAAAAAAAGGAACATATGACGCAATAATTCTAGATATGGTTATGCCAGAAATGAACGGACTCGAGACTTTGAAAAAAATCAGGGAGAAAAAGCCGGATTTTCAGGTGATATTACTTACCGGTCACGCGACTATCAAGGATGGTGTCGAATCGATGAAGTATGGAGCCGTTGATTTTTTAGAGAAACCAGCGGATCTGGAATCCCTGCTAAAGAAAATTGAAGATGCGAAAGCCAAGAGATTGCTTCTAGTGGAGAAAAACAGGGAGCAGCAGGTAAAAGAAATTCTATCGAAGTACAGCTGGTGAATTAGAAGAGATTTGCATGATACAAATGCATTTTCTTCAATTGATAATTAATTCAATCCGTTTTGAAACCAATTTATCCCCTAACATATTATTCTATTAATACCGATTCATAATAGTATAAATTGAATTATATGAATTTTAATGAGCAAAAAAAAGAGGATACCCAAAAGGTATCGTTAGAAACTTCCTATTTCGATGAAAAAGTTGTAAATCGATGTCCTTCATGTAATAAAGTCAACGAAAGTGAAGCTTTATATTGTGAAGAGTGCGGGCATGAACTTTCGAAAATCAAGACATGTCCTTCCTGCAAATCGAAGGTTACTGAAGATGCAGATATTTGCGAGGGTTGTGGAGAGTGGTTGTTAGATCATAGGTGCAAGTTTTGTTATGCGGAACTCGAGGAGAATCAAAAATATTGTGGTGAATGTGGTAATCCTTCAGCGGGAATAGTATGTCAAAAATGTGGTGAGACGAGTTTTTTCGATTTTTGTAAGGAGTGCAATGTTCCTTTGACCGATGACGCCAAGAGTATGGTTGCAAATTTGAAGAGTGATCCGGAGTATGAAAGGATACGCGAGTTCATTGAAGGTGATAGTTCTGAAGAAGTTAAAGTTGATGAAGGTTCCTCATCAAGAGAAGAACTCGAGATTTTACAGAATTATTTATCGAAGAGCGAAAAGAGAAATGTAGAGAGAAAATCAGCGTCATTGTTCTCCGAGGATCATAAAAAAGCGATAGAGGAAATGAGTCATAAGGCAGATGATGAGATCAGGCGAAGAGAAGCTAAGAAGAAAAGGCTCGAGGAAGAGAAAATACAGATGATGAAAAAGAAGATGCTCGAAAAGAGGGAGTATTACGAGAACACAGCTTCAAAAACTTTCAAAAATAACCAGGAAGCAAGAAAGTTTCATGATACGATAAAACCCAGAGGGACAAGGGGCTGGCTATGCAATTTTACATCTACAATACATTCCTGCCCAGCAGGTTGCTGTGAGCCCTGGCATGGTGGGTATTGGTTAGTATAAAAGGAAGCAGATCTAACCAGATATGTCTAATTTCAACGATTCCGGGAACAAGGACGATGAGATAATCGGTTCTGGTTTTGATACTGCTGATTTAGAAGGGGAAGATTCAGAATGTGAAATAGTATCAGCGGGTATCAGGACTGAAACAACTCGAGTGATGAAATCCGGATTCAAGGGTTCAGATGAAATCTTTCTGAACGGAATCAAATATACAAACCTGAGGTTGATAACTCAAACTGACGATTATGAAGTTTTTATACTAACCAAGGATACAAGAGATTCAAGACTCTATTTATATTATCCCAATTTCAGTGTGAAAGGGGAAATTCTCTCTAAAATCAAGGTTTTATCCCATGAAAACGTTTTAAAGTTAGAGGACTATGGTTTTTATGAGGGCAGGTTTTTCGAGATAAGTGAGATTGCTCGGGGGGGTAGCCTTGGTGATATTGATGATAATTGTGATTATAAATACATTCCAATTCGAGATCTCGAGAGCATCAGGAGAATATTGAGAGGGGTCGCCCATGCTCTGGAGTTTTGCCACTCAAAAAAAATAATTCACCGTGGAATAAGACCTGATAGCATCTATTTCGAAACCGAGGATTTCAGGGAAATTCAGATCGGAAATTTCGATTGTTCCTCAGGACTCGATGAAGGTTTTTCCAGAATGATAACCACACATTTATCGAAAGCACCTTATGCTGCGCCGGAGCTTTATCAGGCTGTTGACGGTAAAGTTATAATCGGTAAGGAAATAGACTATTATGCGCTTGGTCTTGTTTTGCTTCAGGTGTGGTCGGGAAAAGCTCTCTTTCAGGATATGGGTGTCCTTTCGATAATGAGGATCAAGATCGAGGATAAGATAGAATTACCTGATGATATGCCCGATGATTTGAAGCATCTCATTGCAGGATTATTAAGGGTAGAACCATCCAAGAGATGGGGATATGATGAAATTCAGAGATGGTTGAGAGGCGAGTACCAGCCCGAATCTTATTCAGAAAAGAAGGTTCGTTACAAGGAATTTAATTTCGGACTGATAGATGGTAAGGAACATTTAGCAAGTGATCCTGAAGAGTTGGCTGGACTTTTAGAGATATATCCTGAGAAAGGTAAGATGCATCTTTATATGGGAACTATACAGAGCTGGCTTAAAGAAGTGGATCAATCCCTTTACCTCGAGATTGTTAATATTACCGAGAAGGTTTATAAAGATAATCAGGATACCGGACTTCTAGCCGCGATCTATTCTCTAGATCAAGCCAGACCATTCAAGAGCAAAGGCGGAATCGAATGTTCGACAGCAGAAGAGATAGGAGATGTTTTAGAGCGAGAACGAAAATATTATTCTAATCATCTTAAAATAAAGGATGCAGATTTATACATTTTCCTTGAAACCAGAGGTTATAAAAATGAAGCTGATGCATTCAGAAAATATTACAGCCTTTATGCAAACAGACCTGATGTGGCATTGAACCATATAATTCTCGATTTACATGGAAGGGACAGGTTGAAGCTTGGGAACTGTATTTATTTTCAACCGGAGGATCTACTATTAGCAGATGAATCAGTGAAAGAGAATTTAGCGAGGATGCTTCTATTCAAGGGATCCAGGCTTTCTATCTGGCTTACACAATTTTCCAATCTTAAAAACAGGATCGAGAAGTACAGGATCCTGAAAAGATATACTCCTGCGACTTTAGCCTATGCACTTTTAGTTGAAAGTCCTTTTGACTTTATGGGGCAAAAGGTCGGGGATCTGAATGAGTTCAAGAGAGTATTTGCAGAAATACTCAAGAACAATCAGTTTTTAATGCACCTTGAAAAAGACTCTTCTTTTACAGAAGAAGCTGATTTCTGGCTCTGGAATTATCATAATACGAGTCTTTCCAGAATAATTCTGGAATATCTGCAGGAGACGTTACAATCTAAAAAGGAATTGCTGCCTGATTCTGCAACAATAAGAGTCTTGATTGGATATGTGATAAAAGATTTTTATACAAAATCTAATGATCTCGAAGAATTCAGTTTTTTTGAAGAAAATTTCAAACCCTGCCTCGAGAAATTACATTCGCTCGGGCTTGTTGATAAAACCCTTCTCGAGGAATACAAAATGCACAGTTTAAAATTACTTGAGGAACTTGCAAACAGGGCATCTCATAATAGAGAATTTAACAATGTAGAAGAGATCATTTCTAAAATCAAAAGATTGAATAAAAAGCATCCTTATGTTTTGAATCATAAAAGGCAGAATATGGGATTACTGATAGGCAAACTTTACAGGATTTTTGTTTTCGGATTAATTTCCATAGCATTTGCAATTGTTGTTTTTCTCACATCATTTTCGATAATAGACTATGTAAGGAAGGAATTGAAATTAAAAGAAAAATTATTTCTTGTGAGGGAAGAAGCACCTGATAAACTATTGTTCAGGGACGATTTTGAAGGCGATTCCGAGGTTTTGAAAAGCCTTACCAATTTCAATGTATCGCTCGACAAGGATTTACTGGAAATCAAAACAAGTAATCCAATTCGCAAGCAGGGTGAAGATTTTGTTAGGATTGAAGACCAGAATTTGAGATCCGGAGAATTTTTTGGATTATTTATTCCTTATAATCGAAATTATACAGATTTCATAGTGCAAACAGATATTATTGAATGTTCCGGAAATAACTTTTCCGGTATTTATTTTTGCAGATTTTCGGTCAAGAATAATCAGAATATCAAATATGCCTTTATGATCAACAGAAAAGGAATGTTCAAAATCATTCGAGCATTTGAAAGTGGTGTCGAAAAGGGTATAAAATCGAAAACCGGCAAAGATATATACAGGGTACATGATGAAGAATTGCTCAGTTTTGAAATAGCTTATATTGAAAATGAAAACGATTTGTCTTTTCCACAAAGGTTAAAGGTTGTCTGCAAAAGAAATAAGATGATGTTTTATCTTGATAATCAACTTCTAAAGTCTCTCAAAGTAGATGGATATTCATCCCATGATACAAACAGGGAGATTGGTTTTGTTGTTGAACATTCTCAAACGATTTTGTTTGATAATTTCACCATTCACTCGATTAAAGAGAAGGTAAAGCGGAACATATTGAATTATAAAAGGGGTTTTACAACATCCCAGGTTAATTTACGCAAGGGACCTGGTACTGAATTTGAGGTTATCGGAGTTTTGAATGATAACACGAAGATCTATTTCAAGGGGATAAAGAAGTTAAAAGACAAGTCCCTGTGGTTCAGCATCATTGTTGAAAGTGGATCTTGCAAAGGGAATGCAGGATATTTACACGGGAGTTATGTACAATTTTAAATTAGAATAATTTTCGTGTTAAAATGAATGAGTTTTAAAAATAGAGAAACAATGGGTCATGCCAATAAAATGTGAAAGATGCAATGGTTTAAACAGGGAGATCGCGAAATTCTGCAAGAATTGCGGATTGGAGCTAATCTCTGAATCGTTTAAATTAGAGGATATAATCGGAGCCAATGCCCTGAAGGATGAGATCGGCAAACTGATGACCATTTTTCAGGTGATGCAAAAACGCGGGGAGAAGAGTATCTTTCGCCCCAAGATGAATCTCAACACGATTCTGATTGGTAATACAGGTACTGGTAAAAGCAAAATCGGCAACCTTTTGTGCAGGATTTTTCATGAAATCGGTATAACAACCCAGGATAAAGCCATAGTAATCGATGCGGTTGATTTTGCTCAATTCTCCAAAGATTTTGTCAGAAATTTTAATCAAGCCAAGGGTGGAGTTCTTTTCATCGATAACGTTCACAAATTGGTACCGGCGGGTTATACCGGTGGGCAACTCACACCACTCGACAAACTTTTTTCCGAGATGGAAAAATCTGATCATGATCCTATTGTTATAATTGCAGGTTTACCTCCGGGTTTCCAGGAATATTTAGATGAGAATCACGATGCAAGGGAAAGGTTCAAGTATATCTTCAGATTAGCAGATTTGAATGCATCCGAACTGGAGCAAATATCGCTTGGGAGCATCAAAAGTCAGGGTTTTGTTCTGAGTGAAGGAGCTAAAAATAAACTATCCCGTTTATTCAAGCATCTTGTCAGGATAAAGGATAGATCTTTCAGCAACGGTCATCTTGTAGCCAATCATGTAGAAGAGATCGTAAAGAATTATTATTTGAGGATATCGTCCGGGGAAGAGGATAATAGTGTAATTAAATCCCGGGATATCAAGCAGGAGATCCCCGATGAAAAGACAACAAAGGAAATATTGTCAGAGCTTGATGAATTTGTTGGAATGATTGAAATAAAGAATTCAATAAAGGAATTGACTGATCAAATCAGGGTACAGCAGGAGAGAATACGTCTAGGGGTCGGTTCGGATTTGAAATTGGGGATGCATCTTGTAATTACAGGGAATCCGGGAACAGGGAAGACAAGTATAGCCAGAAAGCTCGGGGAGATCTTTCAGTCTATCGGTTTTCTTGACCGGGGTCATGTTGTTGAAGTTGACAGGAAAGATCTTGTTGCAGGTTATGCTGGTCAGACAGCGATCAGGGTTAACGACAAGATCGAAGAAGCGATGGGTGGAATATTATTTATAGATGAGGCTTATACACTTTCACCTGAAGGAGTTAGCGATAATTTTGGTAAAGAGGCGATAGAAACAATACTCAAAAGGATGGAAGATGATAGGGGTAAGTTCATTATCATAGCTGCAGGGTATCCCAAGGAGATGGACAATTTTTTAAAGTCGAATCCGGGTTTGAAATCGAGATTTAACAGGTTTTTTCATCTGGAGGATTACAATCCTGACGAGCTTTTAGGAATATTCGATACAATGGTCAAAACTGGGAAATATGAGCTTTCCGAGAGCGTAAGTGATAAGTTGAAGACTATCTTTGAAAACATGTATAACCGAAGGGACAAGAATTTTGCAAATGGAAGGGAAATCCGAAAAATATTCGAGAATACAATCTCTCTACAGGCAAAGAGGTTGAGTTCTATGGAAATATCAGAAGCAAAGGAATTACTCCTCTTAAAAAAAGAGGACATACCGTCACTTTTTGAGAAGGAAATAACGTTGACGATAGATGACGGACTCAGGAAACTGAAAAAGCTTATCGGACTTGCATCGGTCAAAAAGGAGATCAAGAATTTAATCGATTACCTTGCCGTTGAAAAAGCCAGGGCTTCAAGGGGATTTAAGGAAACTTTTCTTAACCTTCATTTTGTATTCAGGGGAAATCCGGGTACCGGTAAAACCACAGTGGCAAGAATTCTCGCTGATGTATTCAAAGCCATGAATCTATTATCCAAGGGGCAACTGGTGGAAGTCGACAGGTCGGGCCTTGTCGGTGAATATGTCGGTCAAACGGCATTGAAGACCAATAATGTGGTTGACCGAGCTATTGGCGGAATATTATTTATTGATGAAGCATATACATTAGCTTCCGGTCAGGGAATCGGGGATTTTGGAAGGGAAGCGATAAATGTACTTCTCAAAAGGATGGAAGACGATCGTGGTGATTTTATTGTAATAGCTGCAGGATATTTTAACGAGATGGATCATTTTTTGAGTTCTAATCCGGGATTGTCATCACGTTTTACCAAGCATATCGATTTTGATGACTATACACCTTTCGAGATGAAGGATATATTCATTAGCATGTGCAGTAACAAAGATATGATCCCAGGTGATGGAGTTGAAGAAAGGATCGGGGAAATTTTCAAAGAAATATATGCTAATAGAGACGATCGTTTTGCTAACGGTAGAACAGTAAGAAATATATTCGAGACTGTTTTGCAGAACCAGGCTTGCAGGATATCGGAATTATTGAAATGTGGGGAAGTTGCTCCCGAAACATTGAATGAAATCAAAGTAGAGGATTTAGCCTGTTGATCTGTGCATTCTGCAAGATGGAGATAGATTCGAATTCTTTATATTGCGATCAGTGTGGTGCGGAGATAAACTTGTGTCCCAAATGCGGTAAAGCGGGAAGGGGTAAAGTCTGCATTTATGATGGAACAAAACTCGTGTCAGCCAGACTAATGTTAATACCGGAAACATCCTTAACTGATCAGGCTTCTGATAAAGTTTCCGTTATTCCGCCGAAAGGGAAACTTCCTGAAGCAAAGTCAAATGTTCCGGAGCTCTGTTTGATAAACAGGAATCTTGGTCTTTTTATAAAGATCGAATCCGG